>Ga0222633_1000018_pt1 | contig 178502 bp, 131 predicted proteins | sample AntAcemetageno48_FD_179816 | JGI IMG/M metagenome (GOLD analysis project Ga0222633, IMG submission 179816) | Saline water microbial communities from Ace Lake, Antarctica - #48 | ecosystem: Environmental > Aquatic > Non-marine Saline and Alkaline > Saline | place: Antarctica: Ace Lake...
AAACCCTAAACCCTAAACCCTAAACCCTAAACCCTAAACCCTAAACCCTAAACCCTAAACCCTAAACCCTAAACCCTAAACCCTAAACCCTAAACCCTAAACCCTAAACCCTAAACCCTAAACCCTCGTCGAGGCTTCTTTTTGGCTTTTTTTTTTTTCGGTAAATGAATCGTTTTCGTTTCGAGATGACCACGTTTTTCTCCAGTCGCAGTCGCGCATGGCGCGAGGGCCGTTCACGTGCTTGAGAACGCCCACGACCCCCCTCGCGCGCCTACGAGTTCGTTCGCGTTACCGAGTAGCCACCGCCGCCGTCGTTGAGATGATGGACCCAGTACGCAAGCTTCGCGTTCTCTGTCTACACTCGTTCCGCACTTCGAGTTCCATCCTTAAAGTCCAAATGGAGATCGCCGGGTGGGAAGCCTCGTTGGGAGACCTCGTGGAGTTTACGTGTGAGCCTGATGGGAACCCCGCGAGCGGTGATATTCCGAAGGAGGTTACGATGTTCTTCCCAGACGACCAGTACTTTGAATGGTGGAACGCCATGAAAGACGAGGATTGCAAAACCGAATACGTCGGGATTGAGAAAAGTTTCGGGAAGGTCGAAAAGTCGTGGGAGACCCGCGGTCCATTCGACGGGGTTCTCGGGTTTTCGCAAGGCGCGACGTTAACAACGTTGTTAGCAGCCAGAGGTGCTGTGGAAGGGTGGGGTCCTTTCGGTGACGCCAAGCGTGAAAATGAAGTTGACGCCGCGTTGACGTTCGCGGTGTGCGTTAGCGGGATGTTGGCGAGAAATCGCTCAGCGGCGGATTTGTACGCGGCGGCGGAAACATCGAAATCGAAAACGCCAACTTTGCATTTAATCGGGGACGCCGACCGCGTGATGCCTCCTGGTCTTTCTGAGCGCGCGGCTTCGCACTTTGAAAACGCCAAGATCGCGCGACACGCTCGAGGACACGTTATTCCAAAACTAGAGGGTGAAACGTTACATATGGTGCGCGCATTTTTTCAAGCGGAACTTGCGAAACGAAAAACGCCTGGCGAAAACGTTTCATTGTGAATTTTAGTAGACTGATCAGCTTTAGATGTTTTATGTAGCTACAGTGACCTTACACAGACTTCTATTGTCGTTTCTTGTCACGCACACCGGTGTTCAGCCTTCGCTCGTGTTCTTTCGACGGTGGGAAATACACTTCACGTAAATTGGCGAGAAACGACCCTTTGTCGTATATGTTTTTCGGTAACTCGATTTTGAGTTTTTTGTTTTTCGACCCGCCGCCGCCACTTGAAAATAAATGCGCGACGAATCCTTTAGAAGACCCATCAGGATCACCACCTTCCGGCGCATCTATCTCACTTAACACAGACGCCCCGACACACCCCACATCACGTTCATCGTCATCCACGAAAGGGTCATCTGTAGGCGTTTCTAGCACGGACCCGTCCGCGTTTGTTTTCGATCCGCTCGCCCGCTCCGCCGCCGTTCTCCGCGCCCACCGTTCGTAGTCCTTCCACTTGAACGTCTCGTTCGTAGTCAAGCCTTTGCTGATCATCCACAGGTGGTACACGAGAAACGCCCCGAGCATCACCGCGAGAATCACGAGGAACAAAGAAAGCGTCGCCGCTGCTGCGAAGTGAAACGCTACGAATTTCGTGAGTAGACGCCAGTCCGACGCCAAAGTAACTACGCCCGCGCCCCTCACGCTCGGTTCAAACGCAGCCGCCCACAACCCTCTTCGTTCGATTTCCCCTGAAATCGCCGAACAACACAGCCAAGACCCATAACTCGTAAGCACGACATGAATACCCAAAAAGCTCACGAAATATCGCAAGTTGTTCTCCCCTATTGAGTTCCCCATCCACCCGCAGTAGTGATCGAACTTCGCGACGCGCTTTTGCGTGACGCGGCAAAACTTTGACCGCGCCGGGCACGTTACGCCTAGAGTGGGACATATTTTGGGTTCGTACAAAACGTGGTCGTGCGGGTATGTCGCGAGTTGCGCGTCTAGCGTGTATGCGTTTACGGTGCCGGGGTCGGAGAAGCACACGGTGAGCCACGAGGCGATGGAGATGAGCATCGCGAACGGAACGACCAACGCATGCGCTTCGGAAACCGCGCCGACTCCGATGAGAGGTTCCACATGAACGCAATACACCCAGTACCCACCCATCACGAGCGCGACGTAGATGAGCTGCATCGCGGGGTTGGGTCGATCAAAAAGCACTTCTGTGGCGAACGCCTCTATCTTCGCGCCCGCGGCGTCCCCGATGCCCTTGCGCAACACCCAGGACGCGGCGTACGGCACGCCATCGGTGACGAGCCAGTGCGCTTTTTCGACGACGGTCCCTTCGAAAACTTCAGCCTCCCCGAACAGAAGCACGAACAGCAGCAATGCGAACAAAACGAGCCAGCCCACGAGCAGGCCAGTGTACGACATGGCCAGTGCCATGATCTCCAGCGGAGCGGCTGACGGGTGCGACTCGGTACCCTGCGCCCTGCGATCTGAGTACTCTGGAAAGAAGCTTTTTCGTCGCACGAACTTTTTCGTTCTCGAGATCTGTCAGCTGTGACCACGCTCGGGAAACCACAACGACGCGCGCGTACGGCCCCGTCCGCGATGGTCGTCGACGCCCCGCGTGGCGTCGAAACACACGAGCGCGAGATACAGCGGAACCTCGATGCACAAGCGGGTGTCGCCATCCCGGGTCTTCCCTTCGATGTCGTTGTCACGCACGTCCTGCGAGAAGACAATCTGCCCGATCCCGCGGACATCGCGCGAATTCGTGTGGTGAGTCGTGGGATGCGCGACGCGGTTGATGCGACGGGACGACGCATTGATGAGCTTGGTGAAGATGATGCAGTTTCACGCGGATGTTCAACCACGCTTCGATGCCTGCAACGGCAAGGTCGTCTGTCTCGTAAGGAAAACCTGTGCCAGGCTGCGGCGAGGAGCGGACAATTCGAAGAGTTGAAGGCTTTGCGCGCGGAGAATTGCCCGTGGGACGAGGAGACATGCACTGGGGCGGTGGAGGGCGGGGGGGCGGTGGAGGGCGGGCACCTTGAGGTGCTGCGATGGGCGCGCGCAAACGGCTGCCCGTGGGACGAGTGGACGTGCTCGGGGGCGGTAGCTGGCGGGCACCTGGAGGTGCTTCAGTGGGCACACGAGAACGGCTGCCCACGGAACGAGTTTACGTGCACGTTGGCGGCGCAGGGTGGGCACCTCGAGGTGCTGCAGTGGGCGCGCGCGAACGGCTTCGACTGGGGCGAGGAGACGTACGCGGAGGCAGCAGGGTTCGGGCACCTCGAGGTACTGCAGTGGGCGCGCGCCAACGGCTGCCCGTGGAACGAGAACGCGCTGAACATCGCCGCTGAAAACGGCCACGAGGCGGTGTCACGGGCGCTGATCGAGGCTGGCGCGAACGTCAACAAGACGGGGGACTACGGCGTGACGCCGCTGGAACTCGCTTCTGAAAACAGCCATGAGGCCGTGGTGCGGGTGCTGATTGAGGCGGGCGCGGACGGTAACCATGCGAACGATGACGGCGTGACGCCGCTGTTCATGGCCGCTCAACTGGGCTACGAAACATTGGTGCGGGCGCTGGTCGGGGCGGGCGCGGACGTCAACAAGGCGGAGGATGACGGCGCGACGCCGTTGTTCATGGCCGCTCAAGAGGGCCACGAGGCCGTGGTGCGGGCGCTTATCGAGGTTGGTGCGGATGTCAACAAGGCAAGGGATGACTGCATCATGCCACTGCACATCGTCGCTCAAAAGGGCTTCGAGGCGACAGTGCGATTGCTTGTTCAGGCTGGCGCAGACATCAACAAGGCAAGTGATAACGGCGTGACGCCGCTGTATATGGCCGCTCAAGAGGGCCAAGAGGTGGTGGTGTGTTTGCTTATCAAGGCCGGCGTGGATGTCAACAAGGCAAATATAACGGCATGACGCCGGTGTACAAGGCCGCCGAATTGGGCCGCGAAGCCGTGGTGCTGGCACTTATCGAGGCGGGCGCGGACGTTAAACTGGCAGGGAATAACAGCTGGATGCCGCTGTGTATCGCTGCTCAAAACGGCAACGATGTGGTGGTGCGGGCGCTTATCGCGGCGGGCGCGGACGTCGACACGGCGGTTGATACCGTCGTGATGCCGTTGTTTATCGCCTCTCATCATGGCCACGAGGCGATTATGCGGGTGCTTTTGGAAGCGGGCGCAGACATCAACAAGGCGACGGATAACGGTGATACGCCACTGTGCGTCGCCGCTCAAAATGGTTATAAGGCGGTGGTACGGACGCTTATTGAGGCTGGCGCGGACGTCAGCAAGGCAAAGAATAACGGCGATACGCCACTGTGCGTCGCCGCTGAAAATGGGCGCCAGATTGTTGTGCGGGCACTTATTGAGGCGGGTGCGGACATCAGCCAGGTGGGGAATGAGGGTTGGACGCCGCTGTTTAATTCAGCTGATAAGGGCCACGCGACGGTAGTGCGGGTGCTGATCGAGGCCGGCGCGGATGTCAACAAGACACATGACTTCGGCGCTACGCCGCTCCACGCCGCCGCTCAATACGGCCACGAGGAGACAACGCGAGCGCTTATCGAGGCGGGAGCGCACATCAACAAGTTGACGGATTACAACGCAACGCCGCTGCTCATCGCCGCTGAAGGGGGCCACGAGGCGGTGGTGCGGGCGCTGATCGAGGTTGGCGCGGACGTCAACAAGGCAATGGATGACGGCAGGTCGCCGCTGTCAATATCGATGGCACCCACTGCTAACATCGTTGAAAGGACCACGCGGCGTTTGTCTAGATTCTCAGGGATGCCGGCGCGGTGTGATGACAGAAACGACGCGACGCGCACGTGTAGCGGTGAGGAGATTAGCGAGAGAGCGCGCGGTTGAAAAGAAAATCACGTAGCACACTAAGTCCGCAACCGACGCGCGCGAGACGCGCGCTCTACGCTTCGCGCGCACATGTTCCACTCCCCAATTGTCCCTTGACCGTCTAACATCACTTGCGAACTCCCGCACACCACGAACAGACGCGGTCTGGTCTCGAAGGGAACGATTCCAGCTGCAGCTGGGTAGATTCGTGTGGCAGGTTCGATTTTCGAAAATGGAAACGAAAACGAAAAGGCCGAGACGAAAAAATTTGGTTGCTTTTCGGCGGGTCCGATATCGACGACCACACCCAATGGCGGACTCGGACGACGAGGAAGAGAAACGATGTTTGAACTGTGACGCGTCTTTCGAGGGGTTGCGGCGATGTGGCAAGTGTAAGGCGGCGTACTTTTGCAACGCTTCGTGCCAGCGTGAGGTTTGGAAGGAGCATTGCAAGACGTGCGTCGCAGTCGCTCCCGTGGAAACGACAACACCGCCGCCGCCGCCCGATGCCCAAGCCGTTGCTGGCGCCGCTCCTGCCACCGGCGCCCCCCCCGCCCCCGACCAGAAATACACTCCCGAGCAAATCAAGCAAGAGGGGTTACGTCGCATGCACCAGGAAACCCTGCCTGAGGTGAGCGTGTTGATGCGCGAGGGTAACTTCGATGCGGCGATCGAGATGTTAGATGAAGGCGTGGCTTTCGCGTCGGGCGCGGATGAGCGCGCGCTTTTGGATTCATTATCGTGCCTCAGCGCACGTTGTTACCTGGGGATGGGAAAACCGAAGGAAGCGTTGGAGGGGCTGAATCCTGCGTTAATGCAAGCCAGACGCGAGGGAGGTCCTTCTGCGATTAAACCGCACAGCATCGCCGCCGAGTGTTTCCGCGCGCTTGGCGATTTTGACAAAACCAGAGTCGAGCTGCGGGCGCTCGTGGAAGCCGCCGCGGAATCCACGGACGAAGCGGAACAAGCCGGTGCGTTGTTACTCGCGGGAATCGCGTTGTTTGACATGGGTGACGTGAGCTCATCCGTGCCGCTCCTCGCGAGCGCAGCGAGCGCGGCGGAGAAGGTTGGCGACTTCTCGGGGCGAGCCACGGCGCGCGCGCGAGCGGGCGCCGCGCTTCTGCGCCTGCGGCAGCCCGGCCAGGCCATCGAGGCGTGGGGTGACGAGCTCACGGCGCTGGAGGAGGGCGAGCGGAGGGAACGCGCGGAGGCGGCGGCAGCCGCGGAAACGGAGGATGCTGCCGTGGAAAACTTAGCGTCGCGTCTCGAAAAGACCCTCGACGTCTCTGACGCCGATACGAAAGACTCGAAAACGAAAAAACCTTCGCGCGCGTTCGCGCTCGTCGGCGACGCGCGCGCGCGTCGGTGTCGCGCGCACGGCAACATCTTCACCGCACACATTCTGATGGGTGCACGTGAGGCTGCTGAGATGCACCTGGCGCACGCGTGTTCGGTCGCGCGCGAGCTCGGCGCGAAGGAAGAGGCTGAGACGTGGCTGCGAGCCGGGCACGCCAAGCGACTCGCGGGCGACGCGTCCGACGGCGTGCCGTCGGATGCCTGGGAGGCGTACGAAAAGGCGGCGAAGATTGCGAAAGACGCGGGTCTGGATGACCTCGCGGAGCGAGCGAAGACGGGCGCGGAGGGGAAAGTCGAGACCGCGGAGATGCTCGCCGGGACGGCGAGGTGATGTAGTTTTTGTAACACAACGGAGGTGTCTCCACAAAGGTTTAAATGTATTAATAAAGCCGTGGTTTCTTTCTTTCATCGGCTCTCGCAATGTAGTATTGGCTTCCCGGGCGTTACCCCCCACAGTACGTTTCGTCATCAGGGGGGGCAAAGCGGGGCGCTTACCCCCCTCAGTACGTATTCGTCATCAGGGGGGGCATAGCGGGGAGGCGGTTCTTCAAATATTCAGATTGTTTCTTTCGCTTTCGTATCGACGAGCGCGTCGTGTCGCGTCGCATCGCCGTTCAAAACGCAGACGCGGGTTCAGACGTGTAACTCCACAGCCGGCTTTTCGAGCTCTCCGCGTTGTGCGCTGTTAAGTCGTCCTGCGATGACATTCGCGTCGTGCCCCACAGGGTACCACGTCCGGTATCCTCCATGGAGTGGCGGCTCGTCACAGGGCCGCCAGTCGCGCCAACCGCCGCGCCGGTGCGCGTCGCGCCCGCCGTGGACTCGTCAAGCGGCGAACTCTGCGCCGAGCGCAGTGGGTTTGGCTTTTCGGAAACGTACCCCTCGCGCCCAACCCCGTTCCCGTGTCCCCCGGTTGACCCGGGGAGGTTGAAAAAGTTGGCGCCGAACACATCCCCCGGCCCGTTCCGCACCCCCGGTTTCTTCTCCTCCCCGAAATCGCCAAACAAATCGGAAGGGAGGGAAAACGCGCTCATGGCGTGCGACCCCGCGCGCGCCGACAACGACGCGCCGAAAGCTTTTGGGTCGAACCGAGCGGCGTTGACGTTGAACCCGTTGCTGAACCCGTGTGTGTTGTGTCCCAGTCCGCCGAGGTGGGGCGCATCCACAAACCCGCTTCCGCTTGAGGTGATTGCCAAGGTGGGCGCGCCGCTTTCAGGGTGCGCGAAGTACACGTCGCCCCCCCCTAAACCCAAGCCAAGCCCCGCGGAGCGCGCCGGTGGCGCGTCCACGGCGGAGGCGGGGACGTTGGCGGGGGTATCACCCGACCCGGTGCCTTCGTCTCTTTCGCGCCACGGCTTGACCCGTAACTCGGCACCCCGGAACGCGTGCGACGACCGCGCCAGCGCGCGTTGCGCCGCCTCCGCGCCTCCCGGGTTGGCGAACCCCAGAAACGCGTACCCGGCGCCCGACAAGGACGGCGCTCTGCGAGGGGCGTGCGAGTGCCGCAACGGCCGCGGGTTGCAAAACGCCAGCGCCCCGAACCGCGAGAAGTGGTTCCACAGATCCTCCACCCGGAGCGGCGTTGCTTTTGAGGGCACCCTCCACGTGACGTAAATCCTGTTCTCCCCGGGAACGTCCGTCGTCGCGGCGCTGAGAAGCGCGGCACCTCGAAGCGCGCCAACCGCCGCCGCGACGTTGGCGTCGGCGCCGAACCGCGCGTCGATGTCGATGTCCCCGGCGTGCCTCGTCGCGGTCAGCGCGTCGCGCACGGGACGCGAGTTCAGCAAAGGCTCGGCGGATAGGTCGTTTGGGAAGTGGAAGCTGTTGCCACTCATGGGGGGGCTTGGGGCGGATAGTTCGTTTGACATCGCGCGCGACAACGGCGCGTTGGGCGACGCGCGCGACGACGCGAACCCCAAACTCGCGCCGCTGGCGTTCCCGCCGATACCGTCGAGCCGCCCAACCGAAACCCGCTGCAACGCATCACGAAGCTCGTTCAGCTGTCTTTGCTGGTGCTGGTGCTGTTGCTGCTGTAGCAGGATGTATGCGCGAATGCGGTGCTCAGGGGTGTCTCGGCGCCACGCGCCGCCCAACACCTCGGCGGCGGAGGCGGCTCCGTCCGAGCCGCTTCGCGAAAGCGCCGCTTCGCTCGACGCGACGCTGCTTTCGTTCGAGCCGCTGCTCCACCCGCCGTTTACGCCTCCGAAACCAACCCCGGGATGGTCGAACTGCGCGAAAAGATCGTCGTTCATATTACCGACCCCAGGGGCGTCGGGTGAGGAACCCGACGCGACGATTTCGTGTTGGCCGTGCGGCCGTTGCCGCACCTCCACGGCGTCCGTGAGGTGTTCCCGTAGAAACGCGCCCAGCGTGGCTTTACGCGCCCTCCCGCTTGGTTTACCCCCCCTGGCGCTTTCCGGGGTGTACTGCGAGTCCACCATCTTCAGCGCCTGCGTTAGCGGTCGGCGGTAAAACTTCAGGTACTCCTCCGGGAGCTGCGCGATTGACAACGCGCCGCGGCGAAGCAGGAGCTGGCGAATCTCAGCCTTCACGAAACGCAGTGGGTCGCTGGGGTGCCCGGTCCACGAGTCGGGAAGCGTGGGTACCTGCGCGGGGGGTACCTGCGCGGAAGCAGCAGCCTGCGCGGCGCGCATCAGGTCGTCGCCTTCAGCGCCCATGGTATGTGAACCGCGGTGTGAGTGAGGCAATCACGCGGTGTCCGGAATCTCGTTACTTGAAGGACACCGTGATGCGAGTTTGGCCGTCGCGGTGTTTCCGGCTACGCGGAGGACCGGTTTGGAAAAGCCGCGTGTGCCGCGCGCGTATCCTCGACCGCTCCGTATCCAGTACCCCGCCCTTCGTTCGTACTACCGGACGAGGCACGGCGCCATGACGCGCGAGTCGTTTCTTCGGGGTGTACTGTGCGGGTGTCGATCAAGGCAAGACAATGACACACGCTGACGTGTCTCACCTTCCCGTGAAAAGGAGCGACCGGCACGCGGGTCCACACTACACTCTCTCTCGTGCCTCCGACTCTCGCCTCCTAGTGAGACGTGAGTGTCGACGACTGACACGATGATGCGCACGTGAGGTGTGACGCGCGACCGTCAACGACGACCGCGAGAGACTCGGACCCATCGATCTCGACCCATCCAAGAAACAAACCATAAAGCCGCCAAAACCGGTTGCCGTAATTCGAAGACTGTTTGCCTGTCGAATTTTGAGTTTAACGGGCAAGTTACATCGCCAATTTGACGCGTTTTCCGACGCGTTTTGAGGTGCCGGCTCCCGAGCTCTTGGGGTTGGCGGATTTAGGCGACGATGATACCCAGCCAGACACGTAACTGGTTTACACTTTGTCAAGACTGTTTGCTGGTATTGAAATGTGTTTTCAGTTTTCAGACCAATCGTACCTGGGTCGGGTGGCGAAACGCACTCGTACTTGGGTCGGGTGGGAAAACGCACTCGTACTTGGGTCGGGTGGCGGAAACGGGTGGCGAAACGCATTCGTACTTGGGTCGGGTGGCGGAAACGGGTGGCGAAACGCATTCGTACTTGCGTCGGGTGGCGGAAACGGGTGGCGAAACGCATTCGTACTTGGGTCGGGTGGCGGAAACGGGTGGCGAAACGCATTCGTACTTGCGTCGGGTGGCGGAAACGGGTGGCGAAACGCATTCGTACTTGGGTCGGGTGACGAAATCGGAGACTCTTTGTTCCGAAGGCATGTCAGCAATACATTTGGTACAGCTGGTGTTTAAAGTCTAAGACTGGTGTCTTTCGAGTCACAACTAGACACGTATGTACCTTCTTAATCTAAAACTCGTCGTCATCCGCGTCGCTCCAAACGCGCAGTCTCGGTTCCCCCCCCCCGCTCGCACCCCCATCCTGTACCGGTATATTCAACCTCGCCGCGCGTTCCGGCCACCACACGAACGTCGTTCGATGCACCGGAAACGCGAGGGCGACGAATAAAAGCGCCAGAAAACACTGCGCCGGCGCGGCGAAAAACGTCGACGCCGAGAGAAACACGCACGCGCCGACGTAAAGCGCCGGGACGAGCGGGTATCCCGGGACTTTGTAAGGTCGATACACGTCCGGGTTTTCGTGTCTCGACTTGAACACCGCCACGCCGACCAGGCCGTAAAACAGCCACATCGCGCACGAGAGGTAGTTCACGAGCACGGCGAATGAGGACATTACGCACGTCAACACGGACGTCCAAAGCGCCGTCGCGAGTATCGCGACGTGCGGCGCTTTCCGAGAGTTGGTTCGCGCCAATATTTCGGGGAACAGCCCGTCCCTTGCGGTGGCGTAGAACTGCCGCGCGGAGAGGTACATACACGAGTTCAACGCGCCGAAGGAGGACACGGCGACCACGACGGTAACCGCGGCCCCGGCCCACCCGCCCGCCACGGCTCTTGCGAAGGAAACCCCCATGGCGCCGTTTGTACCGTTCGCCATGACCCTCGCCGGCAACACCAAAAGATACGCGACGTTGAGCAAAATGTACGCCGCGGACACGATTGCGAGGCCGGTTTTGCCCACGCGAGGTAGGGTTTTTTGTGGAGAAACCAGCTCCTCGCCCATGCTCGCGACGTCCATGGCGCCCGAAAACGCCCACAGCGCGGCAATCAACCCCACGCCGAGTGAGGATACCGAGTTCGTACCAGCGAACGGGTCGTTGAAGTTTTGATACGCCACGGAGTGTGGTGCTGTGGCGTTTGCGGTGGTATTTGTCGCCGTGGTATTTGAGGCCCACGTATCAGTGGCATGCATTCCGTTACCAGTATCGTTACCAAACTCGTCGTACCCGCTCGCGTTTCCCCATCCGCAAAACCCCACCACCCCGAGCGCGAACACGAACAAACACCCGCTCAGCGTGGCGGTGAGGAAAACCTTAGCGACGCCGCCGCCGTGCGCTGCTGACAGGCAGTTCAGCGCCGCCGCGGCTGCTATTGCGGCGCACGCTACTGCTCGCACTTTCCAGTCCGCCGCAGCCTCGAACCCGCCCGCCACCCATCCCGGAACCGTGCTGCACAGGTAATGCGCGAAGGTTAAGGCCAAGGCGCCGAGCGACCCGGGGACGATGACGGTGAAATTAACAAACGTCCAGGAAAACGCGGTGGCACCGCCGAACGCGACGCGGCAGTAATAAAAAATCCCCCCCGCGTTCGGATCCAGCACGGACAGCTCCGCCAAGCACGCGAACCCAACGTAGGTGATCAGCCCGGCAAAAAACCACGCCCCGAGGGCGGCACCAACGGACCCCGTCCACCGAAGCACGATCCCGGGCGACGCGAAGATCCCGCTGCCGATGATATCCGCGACGCATATCGCGACCCCGGCTTTGAAGGAAAGCGTTCCTGGCGCGAGCACGCCCCCCCCGCTTGCGGGGTTCGGAGACGACGCCGCGTCTCCTGAACGCACTCGGTCGGGGTCGCTGTCCTCCGACCCCGCGTTTGAGTTCGGCGAGTACGGCGGGAGTGGACTTCTTGACAGATCTAAAGGGAACCGTCTTTCGCGTTTTTCGACATCATCGTTTTGGTGTGACGCGAGCAACGGCGCGTCGAGGGAGGAATCAGGCTCCGCCATCCACACTCGGTGCGGATGACCGTTCCACCCGCCAAGCCGTGACCCTCACCGTGCCCCTGCGCGTGTCGTGTGTGTACTCGTTCGCCTCTTTTATTTTGCGAAACTTCGACGAACACTATTTTGCGAAACACTAACACTTCCGACATCCCATTTCGCGAGGCGCGATGTGTCTCGCGACGGCGGCGCTCGGCTCGCACACGGCGGCTCGTATGTTCCGGGATCCCCCGAATTCTCGCACCCGCGGCCGCGTGTTGGGACGCGCGTTCAGGGTTCACGCCTCGTCCTTGTCCAGCGGAGGCAAGCCGGCGAAGTCCGTCCCTCTGCTTTTTCTCGATTTAGACGGCGTGTTGAACCGAACCGCGACCGCGTCTCAGATAAACCTCGAGCAGGACAAGGTGGATCGTCTACGTGACGTGCTGGAAACAAGCGGCGCGGATGTGGTGTTGTCCACGTACTGGCGCGCGTTCGAGGAGTACATCGCGTACACGTTTGGACGGATGGGGGCGCAAGGCGACCGGGTGGTGGGCAGAACTCCAGGTGCTCCGCATTTGCTCGACAGCGTCGCGCACGACGACGCGGTGAAAACGACGCGGATCGTGGAGATTCAGACGTACATGGAGGGGAGGTTCGGTGGGGACAGGTCGGGGTGGCCTGTGTTCGCGATCGTGGATGACAAACAAGTCGTACCAGAGGGACACGAATGGCAAAACCGTTTCGTACAGACCACGCACGACGTGGGACTGACCGAAAAACAAGCCGCGAATCTTTTGCATGCGCTGACGCGGCGAAGCGTCGAAGACTGTCTGGAGGAAGTAACCGTCTAGAGGAAGTAACCGTCTGACCGTGATACCGCCCGTGATAGATAGACCGTGATACCTGATATAACTTATGTGATAGCGAAAAAGATTTGTCTTCGCTAAAACGCCCGGCGTCCCGGGGGCGGCGGGTTTCCCGACAACGGCCTGCGCCGTAACGGCGGCTGTCCGCCGTACTCGCGCGCGTCGTACGCCTCACGTCGGCCGTAACCGTCTCCGTAGTCTCGCTCTCTGTTGTCACCTCCGCCCGGGGGCGCGTCCCTTGGAAACCGCTCGGCAAACCTGGGCGGCGGGTCGCTCTCCGTGATTCCCAAACCGCCCCCCGTCACCGCGTACGGCCGCGTCCCCACGCTCAACCGCGCGCTGTCCCCCCCCGCCGCTTGCACCGCCCGCGCGACTTGCTCCGCGATTCGCTGCTGCGCCTGTTCCAAGTGCCCCAAAATCGTGCGCTGCGACCGTTCCTGGAACGTCCGCTGCGAGTCCGACATTTGGGAAATTGTCCGTGAAACCGTTTGCACCTGCTGCGCCAAGTCGCCTACTAAACTTTGCAACTGCGCGGTGCGCGTGTTGAGGGACCCGTGGCCGAGGCCTGCGTTGCCCGGTCCGGGGGTATCGAAACCGCCGCCACCGTCGCCGGCGCCGCCATCGCCGCGAAGCATCGCGATCGCCTCGCGAAGCTCCACCCGCAGCTGCCGTAGGTCATCGCCCGACGAACCGGACCCGGAAACCGCTTGGCTCGCGCTAACGTTCGTCGACCCCAGCCTCGACACCAACGGGGTTAAAACACCTTCCCGTCGTTCGCCGCCCGAGCCAACGCTCGCGCTTTGTCGCAACGTCGCGGGCGACCCGAAACTCACCGATCCCAGCCGTAACCCGCGCCTCGAGTTCAGTCCCCCGCTCACCGGCTTCTGCGCGTGTGCCACGGTGTGGCCGTCCGCGTCCACGCGCGTACAGAACTGGAACCCGCTCTTACCTTGCTCCGTGAACCACGCCGGGGCGACCCCGGGCTGGTGCGACCCGAGCAGCTTGTCCACCTTTTCGTGCAGCGCGTACAGCCCGGTACCCACGCGGTGGTGCATCAAGTCAATCGCCCGGGCGCTGTACGAACTGGGGTCGGTTTCCCTCATGTGCGTGGGGAACACGGGGAACGTCCCCGCCTCCGCGGCTTGTACGTTGACTTCGCGTCTGCTTTTGTGTCCCCGGAACAGCCGCTGCAACGTCGTGGCGGCGGCTGTTTTCTCGCGCTGCATTCGCTTGCCGGCCTCACCCATCCCAAAGCCGTCGTCGCCAAACTCGATGCGCAGCTTTTGCAGGTAAAACGCAGGCCGCTCATCCATCGCGGACGACAAGTCCGCGTCGAGGCCGTCCTCCGCCAAGGTTTGATACGCCTTGCTGTACGCCATGACCTCATCGAAAAACAGACGCCGCAGCGCCAACTGCTTGAAGTGCGACTTCATCTCGGGGAAGTGCCGCAGCGCGGTGAGCAACACGTCGCGATCGATGCTGTACAAATCGCAAAACGTAACCGCGTGCGCGCTGTAGGCCACCTTCCCCTCCTTGTACAGGCACTCCACGCAAAACACCTGGCCGGTGGTGATGATTTTTTGCCGGCAAATTGCCACGCCCTTGCGCACGATGAACATCCGGTCGCACCAGTCCCCGGGCACCAACACTTTCTCCTGCGGGGGAAACGTTTGCTGTTTAATCGCCAGCGTGAGCTCGATAACAAGCGCTTCAGGGCACTGTTGGAAAAACGCAACCTTGGAGATCCACGTGTTCATCGATAGCGTGATTTCCGCCCGCAACGCCGGGGACATTTGCTTCAACAACGCGGTGTGCGCGTCGACGTGCGACGACGCCATTTTGTACTTGAAGTACTCCCGCAGCCTGATTCGCAACTCAGGCGTGAGCCTGCCTTCGTCCAGGAACGAGTTCAACTCCCCCATCAGGGCGTAGAATTTGTTTTTCTTATTATTCGCCTGCGCGATGACGTTCCCCACGGCGCCGATGATGTAACCGTACGCGAACGCGCCGATGAGCATCATGAGGGACACGAACACGCGCTCGATAAGCGTGGACGGGACGATATCCCCGTACCCGATCGTGGTCATGGTCATGCTGGACCAGTAAAACGCGGCGAAGTAGATTTCGAGTTCACTCACGATCCCTCGCGGATCCGCACCTTCCAGAAGCGTTCCGTCTTCAAAGTGCGAGTTGAACGCGGTGTAGTACAGCCAGTTGTGTTCGGCGTCTTCCAAATCCGCTACGATTCCAAACACGCACGCCATCCAGTGCGACGTGACCAGGGCTAACAACACAAACTTCCAAAGCTCAAGCTGGGCGTAATCGATCTGGTACTGCGTTTCCAGCCTTTGAAAAATCCGCCCCGCGCGCAGAATCCGCAACAGTTTCATGAGCCGCAGCAACCGTAGGATGCGAAGAATTTTCAGCTTTCCCACTTCTTCCGAGCCGAAAAACATCGACACCATGTCGAAGGGCACGACTGAAATCACGTCTATTAGGAACCATCCTTTCAGGTACGTCCTGATGATTGTGGGGTGGTGGAAAACAAGCTGCCCGTCCTCCGGGTCGATGATGGCGACGAAAAAGTTCAGGAAGATGTCAATCACGAACAGCGCGTCCACGGAGCGGTTGATCCAAAACATCACGCTCCATGTCGCCGTTTCCAGAAACGCCACCTCCACCGGCGTGACCACGGCGGTGAACAACAAAAGAATAAGCGTCACGAGATCCCACCGCCGCATGTACCACGTTCGCGGGGATATCACGAAACGTGACTTTTGCATGAACGCTTTGTGTTTCCGCATCATCTGCGCGCCGACCGCGACTTGCATCACGTCAAGCCGGGCTTTTCCGACGATGCCCTCCTTGGCACCACCTTTTTTCTTGCCACCACCGTTCTTCTCGCCCCCGTTCGTATCGCCCCCCACCAGCCACGTGCTTTTGATTTGCTTGTTCAAATCCGTTTCCGCTTCATGGCGGTGGCGGAAGGATATCTCATCCCCGCGGTCGCGCATTGGCTTGGAGACCGCCGGTTTAGGGTACGTCGTGTCTTCGTCCGGCGCGTACGTGTGTTTTTTCTGCGCGGACGACCGCGATTCCGGCGGTGGTTTTGCTCCCACGTACGCACGGGGCCGGTCGTGGTCCTCGCGGTGGCCCCGGTCGTGATCCGACTCGTCGTCGTCCAGGTACATCCGGCGGGATCGTCCTCTGGACATCGAACCAGAGGTTGGGCGGTAACTCGGTGTACTCGGTACGCACAAAGACAGATTTACGCGATTCTAAGAGGCCCCAATTCTGTGCAGACCAAATCCCACTCCCACACCGCCGCCCACGGAAACGCAGTGCCGTCCGCTTACCCACCAGTAAGCCAGTAAGGACGCCTCGCCGAGTTGATACACTTAACCCGCGTCCAGCCAGGGTATGCGCCACACCGGTGCGCCCTTCCTTCTGATGGGGGCGCAAGCGCGTGGCGCGTGAAATGCCAATTCATTTCTTCCACGCGACGCGCCGAGATTTTCGTCGGCCTTCAAAAAATACGTTGTTAATAAACAAGGCAACAACGACGTCCGCCCCCATTACGCCGATGGCGAAGAAGAAGAAGGCGGGCGGCGGTGCGACTCCCGACGCGGCGGAGTGGTCGCAATGGGAGGAGGAGCTCACCGCGCTCCAGGCGATATACGAGGATGACTTTTCTTTCGATGAACGGGAACACCGACAGTATCGAATCGTGGTGTCCAGCGATGGGGCGTCTCGCGGTGCGTCGGGCGACAGCCGTGTCGCGGTGCTCGTGGTGCGGCACGCGCCTGGGTACCCACGCCGACCGCCGGGGGTAAAGCTGGACTTCGAGGAAAGCCGAGGTTTACCCCGCGAACGTTTGGAAGTTCTGGAGACCACGCTCTCCGTGCAGGCTGCTGAGATTGCGAAAAACGAGGGCGAAGTCGTGGTGTTTACCTTGGTGGAGGCGTTGCGAAACGCCCTGGCGGAGGAACCTTTGCGAGGAGACGCGGGAAGCGGTAGAAATGATGAAAGCGAGCGGCGTGGGGGGGAATCGCCCGGCGTGAACCACACGGACGGGACGTTTCGCGACACCTCGGCCACGGACCAAACCCCCGAAGCGCTGGACGACCTGGACGACCTGGACGCTTTCGGCGACTTCGCGCTACACGAAGAGGACGACTGGGAGGAAATGGCAGTCGCGGCCGCGGCAGCGTCCGCGACTGGTGGTCGCGACCCTCCGCGCGGGCTTCCAACCATGGCGCGACAACGACTCCGCACCAAATCCAGACGGCGTGTGATGCAGATGGAGCCTGAAACCATGGAGAGCGCGAAGGAAAAAGTCTCGGCGCCGCCGCGAGCGCCGACGCCGAAACCCGCCAAACACGAAACCTCTTCGTCGTCGTCGTCGTCGTCGTCGGATGATGCGTCGTCATCTTCAGATGAGTCTGATGAATCTGATGGATCCAAACACAAAAGCAAAAGCGAATCCTCCCGAGGCGGATCCCCCGCGCCCCGCGATTGGCTGCGACTCGACGGTTCCTCGCGGGGCGGCAGTTCCGTTGATTTAGTGGACACGTTAGTGCGTGGCTTGGAGTACATGGGATCTGCCGTGCACTCGAGCCACGCGGGTACGCACGACTCCGACAATGACGAAGCCTTCGATTCAGAGGAGGACGAGTCGCGGACGACACGCGATGACGCAAATGCCCCGAAGCGCGAGCGGAAACTGCATCTGCTCGTCGGACATCTGCTTCGTTTGCTTTGCGACTCCAACGGAGGGCCACTACCGCACGCGCTTCCCGCACTCACGTCTCAGCTCCGCGCCTGTGGCGTCCTACCGCGATGGCTAAGAGAAGTTCTCATGCACCGTCCTCGACATTTCGATCGCGCGTTTCGCCGAGCCTTCGACGCGGAGGGGCGCGCCGCCTCCGCCGGTGCGGACGGCGATCCAGCCACGCAGTGGGCGGCGCAGAGGTTCTGGGGAGGTGCCGCGGAGACGGAGTCGGGGTCGGGGTCTGGAGCACCCGTGGTGGGTGATGTGCCGCCGCGCAGCGCGAGTCGGCTCGGGAAAATCGCGGAACAACTACAAACACAACACCCGCCTTCGCCGGTCAAAGCCTACAGTTTGAACGCGGGGCCAGATTCGTCCCCCTTCGTTTCCGACCCGCCGGCGACGCTTCCTTCGCGGTACGAGACGGATTTTCAGGAAATTCGAGCCCTGGGCGCTGGGGCGTTTGGCCGAGTAGCGCTCGCCGTGAATCGTCTCGACGGACGGGAGTACGCGGTGAAGAAGATACGCATGGCGACTAAATCCGGCGCGACTGTTTCGCCAGCCGCCGCGGCGCGCGTACTCCGCGAAGTCGCCACGCTGAGCCGACTGGAGCACGCGTCCGTGGTGCGGTACAACCAGGCGTGGGTGGAGGATGCCTTCGAGGTGAGGGGCGGCGGGAGACACGGACGGGCGAGCGGGTGGGGTGACTCGTCTGACGAAGCCGCGGCGTGGGGCGTCGAAACCGGCGGTGAAACATCGGACGACTTTGGAACCGGTACGGGCACGGGAACCGACGGTCGTCCGTTGTCGCGCGCCGGGCTCAACAACACACACCTAACCATGAACCCCAAGCCCGTGACTTGGTTACACATCCAGATGGAATTCTGCCGGTCCAACCTGCGGGACGTGCTTGACCGTGAATCCGCGGAGTCCACCCCGGTTGACGAAGACCGCGCGTGGCTTTGGATGCGGCAAATCCTGGAAGGCTTGGCGCACATTCACGCGCAAGGCATCGCGCACCGCGACTTGAAACCCGGGAACATCTTCGTGGACCAAACCGGGCACTTGAAGATTGGGGATTTCGGCCTGGCGAAGTTCGACTCGGGGGGCGGGTTCGGAGGCGCGGACGACCCGAGCGCCTCTTCGGACGCGGCGAAGGAAGCGGCTGAGGTGTTGGGGAGCAGGGACGAGCCACGCGACGAGCACGACACGGGCGCCGTTGGGACTTACCTGTACACCGCGCCTGAGATTGATTCCGGTGAACCGCATCAAAGCAGTAAAGTCGACCTGTACAGCGCTGGAATCGTGTTTTACGAGATGCTGCGACGATTTTCCACGGGTATGGAACGCGCGGTTGAGCTCGGGGCGCTTCGCGCGGCGCGACCGGCGGTTGGGTCCTCCGGCGCCACCGACGTCGCGCAGGTCGCGCCGTACGATTTCCGCACCAAGTTCCCGCAACAAACCACCTTGGTTGCGGCTTTACTCGCGCCTGATCCGAACCAACGACCTTCAGCTTCTGAGGTTTTATCAAGTGGATTCTTGCCCCCGAAGGGAGGAGATGAGGCTTTAGAGGACGTGCTGCAACTTTGCGAACAAGGCGGCGCCGAGCACGACGTCGTCGTGAAACGACTCACCTCTGAAAGCTCGTCTGGCGCGCGACTCGCGGCGCGCGCCGCCGCTGCTGATCGAGGCACACCCGCGACGATGGACGCCGCCGCGGCGGATCGGATGCTCGCCGCGCTACGTCAAGCCTTCCGTCGACACGGCGCGTCGCCGCTTTCCTGCCGCGCGGTGACTTGGGCGTCGGAGACGTTCGAGTCTGATCGCGACGCCGATAACGCGGGCGCGAAGCTCGTTGTGCTTGGTGAATCGAATCGAGACGCGCACGTGCTTCTTTCCAGGTCGGGCGCGCTCGTAACGCTTCGCCGCGATTTGCGATCGTCGCTCGTGCGGCAAGTCACCGCGGAACAAGCCACGTCGCTTCGCGCGTCGAGCGTCGGGGTTACGTTCAGGGGAGGCGGCGACAACCGCGCGGCGCGCGCGAGCGGCGACGGCGACGGCGACGGCGCAAAGAAACCAGCCGGGCTAGTCGGCGGACTTCCTCGAGAACACGTCCAGGCTGACTTTGACATAATTGCGCCGCGCGATGCCGTGGACGCGGCTGTGTTGGACGCCGAAACAATCAAGTGCGCGGTGGAGGCGCTCGTGGAGCGCGGAATCGTTCCGCGCGTCGTGCTCGGCCACAGGCGTCTCGCCGCTGCCGCGTGGTCCGCCTCGGGCGTCGACCCCAGGCTTCGCCCGAGGGTCTCCGCCGTGTTGCGTCGCCAAGGCGACGCCCCGCCATCGCCGCATGCGCTTCGGCTCGAGCCGGACGTCGCCACCAGGGTCGCCACGCTCCACGGTGTCGGCGCGGAGGAGTCGGGGACGCTCTCCGACCTGCACGACACGGCGCGAAAAATCGTCTCCTCCTCGACTCGCGTAACGCGCGCCGCCGTGGAGCACCTGTGCCAGGTTTCAACGCACCTCGAGGCGATGGGCATGCCCGCTTCGCTGATGCGGATCATGCCTCTGCTGCCGCCGCCTGAGTCGCACCACTGCTCCACGTACTTTGAAATCGTGGTTGCTCGGCCTGCTTTCACTAAAGATGAAACGCCAATCCCCGCGCCGCACGCCGTGGTCGCTGCCGGGGGACGGTACGACGCGTGGATCGCCGCGGCGTGGAGAGCGCACGGCCCCGGGTCTTCCTACGCGTTTAACCTTGGCAACGCCGACACGGACGCGTACACACACAACCCCCCGCCCGGGGGATGCGGGGTGAGCGTCGCCGTGCGCAAAGCTGCGGCGCTCGCGGAACGTTTCCGGGCGGAACGATTCCGTACCGTCACCGCGGACGGGTTTCAAAGCCCGCAAGGGTCAGGCGTTTGGACTAACTCGCCGGCTGTCGCGGCGCCGGCGGCGGCGACGGACGTAGTGGTGTGCGCTCGCGGCGGTTTGCTCGCCGAACGCTTAGCCCTGTTATCGGAGCTTTGGCGCGCGGGTTTACGCGCGGAAACCCCCCCGGTGGCGTCGCCCAGCGCCACGGAACAGTTCGCGTACGCCGCTGAGCGAGGCGCGAAGTTTATGGTAACCCTGGATTTGGCGCTGCTCAGCGCAAACGGCAGCGTGCGCGTCAAGCCGTTGGAGCAAACGAAACACAGGGGGGAATTCGATTGCCTGCGGGATGACGTGGTGGAGGCGTTGCGCGAAGGTCTGGCTCGAAGGGGGGGGGGGGATAAAATTTAGACACCGTTTCCATCGAAAGACACCTCCCATACACGTCTCCGTCCTCGTCGACCCCTATGCAAGCCAAAACGTTTCAGTCACCTTCGTCCTCGTCGCCGATGCCGAAGTAGCCACGGATGGTGAACGGCTCTTGCTTGATCTCGGGCTCTTGTTTGATCGCGGGCTCGGGCTTGTCCTCGGTCGAACCTGACCGCTCTCGCTTGACCCGCTTCGAGCTCGGCGGAGCCGCGCGTGCCGCTTTGCACGCCGCGCACTTGCGTTTCAGCTTGCCGTGGGGGCATGGGTTGCACGCCGCGCAGTCGCTTTTCACCTTGCCGTGAGGGCAAGGGTTGCACGCCGCACACTTGCCTTTCTGCTTGCCGTGGGGGCAGGGGTTGCACGCCACGCAGTCGTATTTCCGCTTGCCGTGCGGACAGGGGTTGCACGCCACGCAGCTGCTTTTCTGCTTGCCGTGCGGGCAGGGGTTGCAATCCTCGCAGTTGCCTTTCACCTTGCCGTGCGGGCAGGGGTTGCACTCCGCGCACTTCTTTTTCAGCTTGCCGTGAGGGTACGGGTTGCAGTCCGCGCAGGCGTGTTTCGTCCTGCCGTGGGGACACGGGTTACAGTCCTTGCACAGGTGTTTCTCCCTTCCGTGCGCGCACCGCTTACGTTCTCTCATTATTCACCTCCGCGCGCGCTTACGTCTGCGCTCCGGCGGCGCCGACGTGCGAAGCGAAGATAGGAGTCGTACCTTTATGAGGGACTCCAAATCAATATGTCGGTTTTGTCGACAGTTTTTATATTGTTGACTCCAACGTTTCGATCCGGTCATATCAGTTGGGGTGACACCGCTTGCATGAGCCAGACGACGCGTGTTGCGGCGTCAGCACTGTGCGTGGTGACGATATCGACCGCCCTGGGTATTGGGTACATCCACCGCTCGCAGACCGAAGAGAAACAAAGGCTTCACGAGGGAGTGATTCGGGACGAGGACCTGCTGCGGCGGAAAGAATTGGAGTTTAGCGGTGGGCGCAATGCCGGTGAGCACGCGCCGAATGAGCGCCGCGAGTGATGATTACTCTCGCCCGAGGTACCAGCCGACAGACCGACCATCGGAGTCGTCTCACAGGATGCGTCGTGTTCGGGCACGCACGCCCGTGGAGGACGACGTGACCCCGCGAAGGAGCCCGCGACGAACCGCCGTTAATCGAAGCGACTACCACGACGTCGTGCCTCGTCGTGCTTCGGTCGGGCGCGTTGCCAGCGCGCTCGCCGCAATGCTCGCATTTCTAGCCGAGTGGATCGCCGCGTTGCTCGGTGGGGTTTCAAACGCAGGTGCCTCCGCTGCGGGTGTGGTCGGGAACGGTCTCGGCGAATTTACACGCGCGGTGGCGAACGGCGCGTCCGATGTTTTTCTCGCGCTAGTTCGAGCGTTGGGTTCTATAGTAGCAGGTCTTGTTCTGAACACATCCACAGACGGTGTCGGTTTGGGTGTGCGGCACATCGACGGGGCGGTGGGTTTTGTCGCGACGGCTATTTACCGGAAAGCGTCGGCGGCGACGCTGGGCGCGGTTGCCGCGGCGACTTTCGCGATTCGCGCGCTCGTCACGTCGCGCGGCGTAGAGTTCATATTCCAGACAGTACACGGAACCGTCTTCGCACTCGCGGGGGGGGTTGGGTACGGCATTGTCACTACCGTCGATGTGGTGATCGATGGGCTCGTGACTGTCGGCGGGAGGCTCGAGACCGGCGCGTTTGGAACCGCGCGCGTCGTGAAAGGCGTCGCGAACGGGGTTGTCATCGGTGCGCGCGAGGGCGTGGACGGCGCTGCGAATTTCGTGACCTTCGTCGCATCGTCGATGGTTGTTACCTTGGGTGCGCTCGCCTCGGCAGGGGAGAGTCTCGTGCTCGCTTTGCCCGCGTCGCTCGCCGCGGCGGTGCGCGGCGTCGGCGCGGGGGTCGCGGGTTCCGTAGGTCGAATCGGCGCGCCGCGCTTCGGGAGGCGTCCAGGAGCTTCGGATGAGAACGTGGCAAGTGACGATGACGACGACGACGATAAGTACACGCGCACGAGGCACACGCCGCGCGCGGCTGTTCAGCGCGAAGAGGCACCGCATGGCCGGCGCCGTGTCTCGTCGAGGGTGGATCCCGGGACGTCTTTGGCGACTGACACGACTCCCAGACGCGCGCGCGCGTCTGTTTCGACTGGTGTTTCCTCGCCTCGCGTCGCGACCCCGCGTGCGCGCACTTCCAGTGGGACGCGTCGCGTCTCGATGTCGACGCGATCTATGACACGCTCCCAGACGGTGTCGCGTTCGCGACGCGTCGGTGTCGCTCTGATTGGCGTCGCGTCGAATTTCGATCCGCGACTGGTGGGAGGAACGTTGGTTCGCGTCGCGGCCGCCGCCGCCGCCGTTGTCGGCGGCGGCTTCGAAACGAGTTTTTCGATGCTTCTCTTGGTGTTGAGAGATTTGGCCGTCCGCATTGTTGCTGCGTTCGTTTCGATTGGTGCAGGGCTTGTCATTGCCAAAAACGGGCTCCTCGCCGCAGTTTTAGTCGCCTCGAATGCGTTCGCGACCGCGGTTTCGGTGGCCGCGAAGCACGTGGCAACCGCCGCGAGGCGCGTTCTGAACAGCGCCGCCGACGGCGCGGCGTTCGGCGTCGAGACCGCTCAGCGTGCCGCGGTCGCGGCGGCACGCGCCGTCGCCGGCGTAGGCAAAGTGATTGGTGTTGGCGCGGTGGTGTCCTTGACCTTCCTGGTAATCGCCGTCGTCGGCGTTTGCGAAGCCACCCTGGTGGGGACGGTTGTGGCGTTGAAAGCCGCGACGTTCGGGCTGATCGTCGCCGCGCGGGCAACCGCCGCGGCGCTACTTCGCGTCGCGAAAGCGACCGGTAAGTTTTTGGTGGTGTCGGTGACTTTTCTCGCAATCGCCGTCGTCGCAGTCGTCGAAGCGGTCGTGGTGGGGACGGTTGTGGCGGTGAAACAAGTCGCGACCGCAGCTGTGTTCGCCACAACCGCCGTCGCACGCGCCGTGCCCGTCACCCTGAACGCCGCCGCCGACGGCGTGGCGCTTTGCGTCAAGAACCTGGACGGTGCCGCGAGCGCCGTCGCCGGCGGCGTCGCCGTGGCGAGTACCACCGTCGCGTTTCGGTGCCTCGCGACGTGCAAAGCGGTCGCCTCGGTGGTCCTGGCGGGGTACAATTCGTGTGCCGGTGCCATTTTGGTCATCGCGACTGCGATGCGTAACGCTGTCGGAGCCGTGTTGGACACCGCCGCAGACGGCGCGGCGTTTTGCGTTTTCGCTTTGGACGGCTTTTTGGCACGAGTCGTTTCTGTTTTCGTCGCGCTTGCGACACGCGTCGGGAAGGGTGTCGTCGTGTCGCTGACCTTTTCCGGTGTCGCCGTCGTGGGCGTTGTGGAGGCGATTTGGGTTGGTGTAGTTGTAGCAGGAAAAACGTTTGTTTTCGGTGGTACCACTGTCGCGTACGCCGCCGTGAAGCTCGCCAAGGCGGCGCTCGACCGAGCCGCCGATTGCGTGGCGCTTTGCGTGGACGGCGCGGCGCGTGTTTTGGAAAACGCCGCCGCCGCGGTTGGAGGCGTTTTATATACGGCCGGTGCTGGGTTAGTAGGGACGAGCAAGTTCGGGGTGACTTTCTTGAAACACAGTACCTTACATGTACTACGTGCGGTCACGGTCGGTGGCGCCGTCGTCGCCGCCGCGCCCGCTGCGATTGGCCGCTCGGCGGTCGCGCCGGCCGTTTCGGGACTCGCGAAAGTGACGCCCGCGGTTTACACCCACCCGGCGGTTCTGAGTGTCGCGGGGCTCGGCACTTCCGTCGCAAAACCAGTAGTTTCAGGGTTACTCGTTCCCGTGACGATTGTCGTGAACTTCACCCTCCCTGTTCTCCAATATTGTATCGCCGGGGTGGTCTCGTCAACGAAGACGGTTGCCAACTCACGCGCGTTTGGGTTTGGAATCAGGAAAGCAGCTGGGACCATCGGCGGTGGTGTTCTTCAACTCGCGTGCGTTGTTGGTGACCGTCTCGGGTCCTTGTTGGACAACGCCGCTGACTCTGTGGGGTTTTCGGTTTCGGTAGTGGATGGGTTTTTCACGCGGGTCGTGTCGAGACTCGTCGCGTCGGGCAAAGCGATTGGCGTTGGCGTCGTGGTTTCAGCCACCGTCGGCGCAATCGCCGTCGTCGGCGTTTGCGAAGCAATTTTTGTTGGTATTTTGTTGGGGGCGAAATTGGGTGCGAAAGCGGTTTCGTACACCGCGGAGGTTACCCGAACAGGAACGGTCACGGCCCTGGGTCACTTGGCGGATTGCGTCGGGCTCGGGGTTGCGAAGTTGGACTTCGCGGGAAGCGCCGTCGCGGGAAAACTCGTCGCCGTCGCGAAATTTACCGCCGCGGGATTTTTCAACTCGTGGAAATGTTTGGCGTTTGCCCTTTGGCGGGGCTCGATTTCGATCGGCCGGGTGTTGATTGCGGTGAAAGACGTCGCATTGAGCGCCTTCAAGAACTTCGCACGCAAGGTTGGCGAGGTTTTAGTGTTTGCGTTGCACCGCGCCGCCGACGGCGTGGGTTTGGGCGTCGCGAGCGTGGATGGCGTCGTGGAAACCGTGGTCGCGGCGGTGACCGGCGCGGCGGTCGCGGTGGCGCACGGAACGCGTGCGGTCGCGAAAACGCTCGCGTCCGCAGTCGCGTGCACAGCTCGTACATTGATTCACGTCTGCCTCGTGCTTCGCAACGTGCCTGTTTACGTCCGCAGAAGGGTCGTCGCGTTAGTCGAGCGCGTCGCGTCCCAAACCCTCGCCGCGTACCGGCGATTCTTCCCGAAAGATTCAGCGGCGAGGCACACGCGGCGGGCGGATTCGCGAAAACTTGCCGCGCGCGTCGGCGCCGCCGCGGAGGCCGTTCTTCGTCGCGTGCGCGCCGCTGTTGCTGCGCTTCAACGGCTGTGGAGGGAGCTGGTTTTGATTATCGACGAAAACGCGGTTTCGGCGCGAACGCGGGTGACGCCGATTTTCAGCCGCGCGGCTGGAATCACCGGGGCGGTTTTCGGTTTCGGTCGATACGCGCCGCGTTGCCGCCGCCGCGCCGACCCGGCGGCGTTTAGGGCGATTACCCCCACGCCGCGAGGTCCTCTGAGCGCTCTCGCCACGCTTTCCCCACTGATCATGTCCCCGGCGATGCTCTCGCCGTACTCGCCCGCGTCCCCACTCCGGGCGTGGACGCGAGCAGCATCGCGGGCGGCGAACGAGCCGCTTGTCGCCAAACTCAACAAACTCGCGCGCGGGTTCAAGCGAGGCGCGCTTTTGTTTGCGAAACGCCTCGCGACGCGGGTTTCGCGAACCGCGAGCAAAACGCTTCGCGAAATCGCAACGCGCGTCCCACCCATGGGCTCTGATGCGCGGCGAAACTTCGACATGACCCTGTTCACCCTTGCATGCGTCGTCCCTGTGGCGTTCGCGTATACAAACGCGCTGCGGGCGTCTGGTTTGCGGGTGTTGTTGATTGCCACGGCGGCGACGTGTTTGGTGTGTTACGGCGCCACGTCAAAACTCACCGCCACGGTGCAGCGCCTAACCCTGAAAAGGGGGATGTTCGGGTACGACATCAACAAAAAAGGAACCCCCGCTGGTGAAATAAAGGTCCCGGAAGCCGTGGGGTTAGCCCCCGCTGCCGTGTTCCTAGCCTCGCTGTCGCTGCTGCAAGTCGCGCACATGTGGCTGGGCGGCGACACCGCAAAGGATTGGGCCGTGGAGCACAACAGCGCGCTTGCGACGATCGGGTTCGCCGTGTTCCTGGGGTTCGTGGACGACGTCCTAGAGTTGCCTTGGAGGGCGAAGATGATCCTGCCCTCGTTCGCGGCGATGCCGCTTTTGCTGTCCTACGCGGGAAGCACCACGATTTTGGTCCCGAAACCGTTACGGAAACTAATGGAGCTGGCGCTCAGCACCGAGTACGCGCCGGTTTCGGCGCTGCTCGACCTCGGCCCGCTGTACTACGTGTACATGTTTCTGCTAACAATCTTCTGCACGAACTCGATCAACATCCACGCCGGGCTCAACGGGTTGGAGGCGGGGCAAAGCGCGGTGATCGCCACGGCGATGGTGCTTTTGAACGTGTGCACGATCGCGGCGACGGGCGAGCGCGCGCCTGAGGTCGGCGCTGACCTGCACGCAGCGATGACCCCTCAAGAGGCGTTTGCACGCGCCACGGCGTTGCGCGCCGCGTTAGGCGGGCGGTCAGATTTCGCCGCCGCGGCGGCGCGAGAAGCGCAGAACTTACTCGCCATGGACACCACGGCCGCGCGCATGCACGACGCGCACGTGTTTTCCCTGTGTCTCACCGCGCCGTTCCTGGCGTGTACCTTGGGTTTGCTTTCCCACAACTGGTACCCGTCCCGAGTTTTCGTGGGGGATACGTACACGTACTTCGCCGGGATGACCCTTGGCGTGGCTGGAATTTTGGGACACTTTTCGGAAACCCTGGTGCTGTTTTTCCTTCCCCAAATAGCGAACTTTCTGTACAGTGGACCGCAGCTGTTCAAGCTAGTGCCGTGCCCGCGGCACCGGCTGCCACGACTAGACGTCACTACGGGGCTGCTGCACCCGAGTTTCGTGACCACCGACGAGGGGGAACGCAGGGTGAACATGAACTTGGTGAATTTGTTTCTGCAAATTCTCGGCCCGCAAACCGAGCGAACGCTTTGTCTCGCGATGCTCGCGCTACAAGCCGGGTGCTGCGCGCTGGGGTTCGGAGTCAGAGCGGTGCTGACGGGGGTGTGGAAGTGATTTGCGTGTTGGTAGAAAGACTACCAGCTTCAAAGGCTTCCTTTTGTTAGGCTAAGACGGCTTTGTAATACAAAAAAGAACTGAAAAAAGCCTCGGGCGGTGTAACGCTCGAGAAGAAAACTTCCCGCCACAACGACGCGCACACGACACCCAGCCACCGCTGACCAACATGCTCACTATGCTCTGTAAACTACTGAGTGACGCTGCCAAGCGCACGCTCAGAAGAGCGCTCGCGGCCGTTGCGCGCAGGTCCTCCCCGCAAGAAGCCATCCCCGGCCTCCCCGACCACCTCGTCGTCGCGCACATTCTTAGATCTGAGTATTTCGTCGATCCCGCCGATCTCGCACGGCTCCCAGCGGTGAGCCGCGCGATGCGAGACGCGGTGGCGGCGACGGGGCTTCGGTTTGAGGAGCTTAGTGAGGTTGAAGCGGTAACTCTCGGATGTTTACGCGCGGTGCAGCGCCTGCGACGGGGAGGTTGCCTGTCGCGTGAAGAATACCTTTGCCGGGCAGCGGCGAGTAGCGGACAGCTCGAGAAGTTGAAGGAGTTGCGCGAGAACGGCACACCGTGGGACGAGTCCACGTGTTGGGCGGCGGCGTGGGGCGGGCACCTCGATGTGCTGCTGTGGGCGCGCGCAAACGGCTGCCCGTGGGACGCGAGTACGTGTACGTTCGCGGCGAAGGATGGACACCTCAAGGTGCTACAGTGGGCGCGCGCTAACGGCTGCCCGTGGGACGGAGGGACGTGCGCTGGGGCGGCGCAGCGCGGGCACCTCGAGGTGTTGCAGTGGGCGCGCGCTAACGGCTGCCCGTGGGGGGGGTTGCAGCAATCGTGGGAAATAGGCACGTGCTCGGGGGCGGCGCAGGGCGGGCACCTCGAGGTGCTGCAGTGGGCGCGCGAGAACGGCTGCCCGTGGGACTGGAAGACGTGCGCGTTCGCGGCGAGTTGCGGGCAACTCGAGGTGCAGTGGGCGCGCGCGAACGGCTGCCCGTGGGACGGGTATACGCTCATATATGCGAGACGTGGAGGTCATCTCGAGTTGTTAAATTGGGCGATAGCGAGTGGCTGCCCTGAATAGTAGTGAGACCATCGAGAATCTACTTTGTGTCTAGACTATGGTTTCTTCACAAAGCGTTCGATCATCGTTTCCGACCGAGCAAAAGCAAAAGCGCGTTTCCGGCGTATTCGCACGTCACCGCGCCACCGGCAAAACCACGGTGAGCGTTTTCCGCTTTGCACTAAACTTCGCGGTGGTTCCGTTGGGGTCCACGTGTTTTGGAAGAATCACGGTGAGTTCGTACTCCGGTGATGTCAACGAACACGAGGTTTCACCCGTTTCCAACTCCACGGAGGACATACCACCCACCAGCAAAGGCAATCGCACCACGATTTCCACGCTTTCGTCGTTTGTGTTGGTAACGTGTTCCGGGACGAGTTTCGGTTTCTCCGTGTCTCTTTTTCCCGAACAACTCGCGGCGCTAGTGTTCTCCATTTTTTTCTCAATAGGGTGCCCCATACCCACCTTCTCCGGTTTCGACCCCGGCTCGCTGCCTTTCACATACACCCCCGGCGCGCTCGTGTCCAACCTCCCCGTTTCCGCGTACTGCTTCGTCACCCTCTCAAAGTCCGCGCCCCTCAGCGCGCCGCTGTCGATGACGTGACATGTTTTCCGGATGTTTTCCGGGATGTGCCCAAGCGGGTCGAACTGCTCGCCCGGTTTTGGGATACCTTCCGCGGACCCGTTTGGGTACAGAGAAGCGTCGGCCCCCCCGGAAGGGAACAGGAACCCTTTTTTAATAGGTTTCGTAGCTTTCGTGGGTCGCGGCGCGTCTTTTTGTTTCTCGCCGTTTTCGGGCAAACTCGTTGGAGGCTCTTTTTTTCTCGCCTCGAGTGCCAGCGCCTTCTGGTTTACGTTTTCCGCAAACGCATCCTCCCCAGATTCGGTCTCGGGAGGGAACACTGGAAACGCGTGTGTTTTATCTTTATTTTCTCCGTTCGGGCCTTTGTACTTCGCGACTCCCAACACGACGCGTCGTCCGGGGGCGCAAACTATCGCGTGCTCCTCGGCGATGTTTTTCTCCGCGATGTCCATCAAGTAATCGCGGTAGTGCTCTTTCGTGACTGATTTCCCTCCAAGCAACGCGCGTTTCAACACGGATGGGTGGAACAGCACGTCAACCGCGGTCGCGTCGTGGCCCTCGGAATCCAGCATCGGCCGCGAGGGGCCCACACACACGGGCACGCGCGAGTTGACCAGTCCCCGCGTATCCAGATGCTCCTCGGTCACACGTACCAGGTTCGCACCGCACACGGGTTCGACGATTGGATGGCCGCACACGTTGACGAAAACCTTGCCTCCCGCCTGTGAAACGAAGCGTGTGTCGGGGTGTGGTAAACAGAGGCACAGAGGGTCAGCGAGGGTGGTGATGACGAGAAGAGGCAGGACGAGAACGCGAACGCGAACGAGAATGAGGACGAAAACGAAAACGAAAACGAAAACGAAAACAACAGATCGTGGTCAACACGCACCTCGATCCAACGCGCGCGCTGGGCCTTGAAGCAGAACCCCGGCTCGGGGACGACCATCACCGTTCGGGGTGGGGGGGGCATCTCGACGCGGGAACCGCGCGACCGAACGCGCGACGCGGGTGCGGAAACGAATGGTCAACGGAGTCCGACCGGAGGTTTGGGAAAACTCGAGTGCCGACATTCAATGATTTTGAACGTTTTTCTCGGAAGCCACGGCGCACAACGACGCGCACACGACACCCACACGTATCGCGATGTTCGCCGACGCTGTGCGCGGTGTGAATACTCGCGCGCAAAAGAGAAAGCGCGAGCGCAATACTAACGCGGGCGATGCCATCCCGGGCCTTCTCAACGACATTGTCGTCGCGCACGTTCTCAGATCTGAGCATTTCGACGACCCCGCCGATCTCGCACGGCTCCCAGCGGTGAGCCGCACGATGCGAGACGCGGTGGCGGCGACGGGGCTTCAGTTTGAGGAGCTTTGTGAATATGACGCCGTAGAGCTCGGATGTTTAAGCGCGCTGCAGCGCCGGCAACGGCGAGGTCTCCTGTCGCGTCAAGAACGCCTTTGTGAGGCAGCGGCGAGGAGCGGACAGCTCGAAGAGTTGAAGGTGCTGCGCGAGAACGGCACACCGTGGAGCGTAAGCACGTGTTGGGCGGCTGCAAGGGGCGGACACCTCGAGGTGCTGCAATAGTTGCACGCGAACGGCTGCCCGTGGGACAAATACACATGCTCGTCGGCGGCGGCGGGCGGGCACCTCGAGGTGCTGCAGTGGTTGCGCGCGAGCGGCTGCCCGTGGGACGAGCGGACGCGCACGCTTGCGGCGGGGGGCGGGCATCTCGAATTGCTGCAGTGGGCGCGCGAAAACGGATGCCCGTGGAATCGAAATGAGCGCGTAATGATGGCGAATATAGGCGGGCACCTGGATTTGGTGAAGGCACTCAAGGATGGCTGGCTGCTGAGCGATGTCTCCGATGACTCCGAGGAAGATTCCGAGGAGGATTCTGACAGGTACGAATGAAACACGAAACGTTGGTTGATGTAAAACCTCGCACCTTCAAAACTCCTCCGCTTATCGCCCCGGTAACCTTTTCTGTCGAATCTCCTCAAGCTCCAGCGCCAGCCCGTTCGCTCGGTGCGTCGCGTCTTCCAGCGCCGTGGCGCAGTCCCCCGTCGCGACGGCGTTCGCGCCGGCGCTCACTTTCTTGACGTACGTGGAGATTATTTCGATTCGGTCGCGCGGCGTGACGAAGATGCCTTCCCGTCGCGTTTCCGCGTTTTCCATCTCCCGCAGCGTCTCGTCCCCACTGATCATCTCCCCGAAAACCGTGTACCTGTTGTCCAAGTGAGGGGCGTTGCCTAGCAGAATGCTGAACGACGAGCTCCCTGAGTTCGGGTCGTCGTACCGGCCCATACTCAAAGTTCCTCGGCGATGCACGACTCTGGTTTGGAACTCGCCAGGCACGGTGTCCCTTGCGATTTCTGACTGGTACGTGTCCAACAACGCGCGCCTGCCACCAACCACGTCCGCTACTTGCGCCACGAACCCTTTGTCCACTCTGAAGAAGTGATTCGTGTCGTACGCGCCTCGCTTGAACAGCTCCAGGATGTGTTGCGCCGTCACTGGCGCGACGTTCCGGTAAAACGCGAGCTCGATGTTCCCTAAGGAGGTATGAAGAACCACGCGCTCATCTAGCAATTCCTGCGCCCGCGTCGCGTGGGGGAAGCACACTGCGAGAACCAGGAAAACGGCGAGGCGGGCGACGACACGCATCCTTGCGCGACAGTGAAGTGACAGGACTGGACAGCGCGCCAGTGAAGTGACTGACACCTCGATCTGACACCTCGAATTGTCGTCGGGAAAAATCACGTTGTCCGACGAGTCTGTCGCGTATCGCATTCAGTCGTCGGGGCGCCGCGTGAGGACGCGGGACCGTTCGTCCGCGGCGGCGGCGACGACGAACGCGACGTGGAGTAGCAAGTGAGGTGCCGCGCCAGGCGAAGCGACTGCGGCGGTTCATCTCTGCACTCGGTGGTCATGTTGGACACGGCACCCGTGGTGAACCGCGGTTTTTGCGTGGTGCTTGACGTGGAACCCACCCCCACCACGTTGGAGGCGCCACCCGCGGTGTCCGCGTCGTTACACCCGGACCACGAGTTCGGTACGTACGACTCTGTTAGCGGTCTTACGCACCGGCGTTTACGCCCGAGCGACATGCACGAGTGCGTCACTTTGCACCGGTCGCTTTTCCCCATCGAGTACGAACAACGATTTTACGAAGCCGCGACACACGAACACGAAAACGTGTTGACAGTAGGCGCGTTTCAGGAAAGCACACAGCATCATGCTTACCTTGATGAACCCCACCCGCAATTGAACTCTCAAGTAAACTCTCGAATGATAGCCGTGGTGACCGCGCGCGTGCAGAATCGGTGCGACACCGAGGACGACGCGGTCGGGAGGTTTCTGCGACGCGACACAAAGTGGGCCGCCGGGCGCGTTTGCGCGTGTTGGCGGCGCGCGCGGTCGCGACTCGCGAATCGTCTGTTCACGAACGGTTCCGTAACAAGTACGGACGGACGTGGTCACACAACAAGTCACACCGCTTTTGGAGGGTCACGCGCGAGCGCCCGCGATGGAAAAGACAACTACACGCCGTACTTGTACATCCTCACCGTCGGCGTGGACCGGGCGTGGCGCAGGCGAGGGCTGGCGGGCGCGCTTCTTGAAGCGATCTGCGCGCGCGCCGCGCGGGACGCCGGGTGTGTTGTGGTGTACCTGCACGTCATCGCGCACGACGTCGGCGCGCTTTCGTTGTACACGAGTTTGGGTTTCACCAAAGTAGGGACGCACTGTGATTTCTACACCCTGGACCCCGGGCAAGGACCGGTGCCCAGCAAAACGCGCTACGACGCGGCTTTGCTGGCGCGGGCGTGCGTTTTGGAAGCGACGACCACCGGTAGCGACAAACGCTTCGCATCCGAATCAATCAAATCAGGCGGGAAGAACCGAATAACCTCGCCACTCGGGGGATGGGCGCGGCGATGGGATCTCGTGTGTGCCTCTGTGATCAACTCTTTGTGCGGCGGGCGAAGAGGGCCAACCGGAGGGCGGCGGAACAACGCGCGCCGCAGGATCGACTGGGGAAACGACGCGGCGCACAAGTCGTAGCGCTTCGTTTCAATAAACGCTTTGTTTACAAATTAACACGCACGCGGCGGGTTATTCCACACCGCCTGCGCCAAGACGAGCTAACACATACTATACTGCGATTGCGATCCAGTGTACCACAAGAGATCAATTATTAATCGCGTCCGCGGAACCCGCCGCCTCCGCGGAACTCACCGCCGCCGCCCCGGCCTCGTCCACCGCCCGGGTTCGAAGCCGCCTGTTCCTTCTCTGCAAGTGCCTGCGCCGCGGTCCGAGGCTTGCCCCCCTTTTTCTTTCGCGGCGTGGACTGCTTGCGCTTCTTGATGTCCTGCACGTTCTCGAAGTACCGACGGCGTCGGGTCTATTGTGGGGTGGGAGGGGGAGGTGAGCGAAAATGAGGAACGCAAATGCGTCGCGAATTCGCGATTGCGTTTTTGCCGAGCCCAGCGCACTTCGGGTTTTTAGGGTTAAGGCAATTGGGTGGCCGGCGCTTGGTCGTGGGTGGCGCGACGTCCACCACCAGCCCCAGGGGAGAGCTAAACCCTTTTCCGCGTAACGCGTTGAGCCGCGACCGGGGGTTTTCAAACCCCCAAACCTGTCGCCGCATCGTCTCCGTCGGGCACTACGTACCTCGTTGATGTGCCCGGAGTTCATCACCGCGCGCCTGAACCTGCGAATGGCGGACTCGCCGTTCTCGTTCTCGCCGACGGTGACCTGGATTTTTGGGGTTTTGGAGGTAAGGGATGGTCAGGACACGGAAGTGATGGTTTGAGCGTTGTGTACACTAGGCAACTGAGACCTCGAGCTCGGTCGCGAGGAGTCGCACGCGTGGAACCAGGCGTAGTAGATGAGCTCGACGACCACGTCACGGCACCACAAAAAAAAGCGTTCGAGTGTCCCTCCATGCCATGCCGGAGAACGCGTCCTTTGACGGGCCAGTCACGCACCTCCGCCTGGAACGAGCCCTTGAAGGCGAACATGTTGCCGAACGCGGCGAGGACGCCAGCCATGATTACTGTCGACGGACCGCGTGCGGTGTCGCGGACGGTTTTGGCGCGCGCCGAGGCGGACCGATGGAAACCTATCCATTAGAAACGTAAACAACCCGCGTGTGCGGGTTAGCTTTGTTGACCGGCCTGGAATGTGAATCCTCACATTCGTTCCCGCGGCGTCGGGTGTGCCCGTGCGGGTGCGATGACGCGCTTCGGGCGAAGCACGGTGGGTTCTGATATGTTCGCCACGCACGATGCGGTTCGGGAAGAGGCGTTTATTGACGACTTCGCGTCTGCAACAGCGCGTTGTACTCTTGCGACGTACGATGCCAATTTCGAGACGTACCGCGCAATCGAGGAGGCGCTTTTACGCGACGCAGCGCGGGGAACCGGAACCGGAAAAGGCCATGTGGTTTCCTTGACCACGACTACCCCGGCACCGCGAATCGCGGCGCGCGTGGTGCTAGCGCTCGGTGCGAACCGGGACGCTGTGCAACGGCACTGCGCTCGTTTGTCCACGGAGTACGGATTCGTCCATCTTTCCGCCTCTGTGTTGACACGCGAGTTCGTGAAAAACGAAACCAAAGGCGTGCCTGTTTTCCACCGGTGGGACGAAGTTCTGCGACGAAACGAATGGGTGTTCGGTACGGACCTCACGTTGCGGCTGTTGCGTGACGCGATGCAAATGCACCGCGGAGGGGGGGACGTGAAGTTCCTGATCGACTGGTTCCCCGCGAATCTGGACCAAGCGAAGGAATTCGCAACGAAAATAGCCCCCGTGGATTTCGCGCTCTTCTTCGACGTCGAGCCTTCGCCTGAAACCGGGATATCTACCGGTCCGGATGACCCTGGGGACTCGGAACGCAAGCTGTACGAACAATTCCAGGAGAAACACGCAGCGGTGCTTAACATGTACAAATCGAACGGGATGGTGCATCATCTGCGGTCGCCGAGCGACCAAGTGCACGTGACGCTGCAAACAAACCGGAGCGCCACAAACGGACCGGTGCCTCGCGGGTTCTGGGAAAAGGAAAAAGTCCCAAGAGACGCGTGGACAAGGAAAGATAGGAGCGACTGGGTGTTCCACGACCCGTCAAAAGGCGTGGTCACGGTGAAGCTGGATTACGAACACGAAAACACGTACGCGGCGCTGCAAAAAACGATGCGGGCGGAACGGTGCGAACCGGCGGACGCGTTTGTTTTGGAAAACGGACGTTTCAGTTTTGGTGCGTTCGGCGCAAACGACGGCGCGAATTTGGATGCACGGGACCAGGAGACACGGGCACGAAACGCGGTGACTCAGCTGCAGCTCGCCGCGTCGTTCAAACTCGGTCAAGCCGCGCTGGAGGAAACCATAGGAAGGCGCGTGGACCGGCTGATTGAAGCGGCGAGGCATTAGACGAGGCTCGAGGAGAGAGAATTATGTAGTCTATGTATTCTTTGATGGAGAGAACGTGTATTGAACAAACAGATGTCCTCTCCCGGCAGTAAAACTGCTCTCTCTGCGCATCGGTGCCTGGAAACAGGTCACGCGCAAAAATCCGCTCTTTCCGGAACCCGCGGAGCGGCGAGAACCGAAACGCGACGACTGCGTTTCACTCCGGGTGTACGACCCGGAGAAAAAGGCCAGTGGAACCTTTGGGTGTCAAAACATAATCAGTCCTGACTTCTTGATGGGCCCTCCTGCCGCGTTTCCTGGTGTGGGAGACGCGGCAGGGGGACCCGTGGGTGGTGTGGTGTGGGTGGTGTGGTGTGTTGGTGCCCTCGGAAGGTTAAAAAAGTTGTCCGAGGGCGAAACGCGGGGCGTCGCTTTGCGTTGGGACGAGAAATCGATTCCGAAATCGTCGCGCGAATGGGAACCTTCAAAAAGTGGTCCGTGTCCAAGCGCGTTTTTTGTCCAAACAAAGCCGCCCGCCGTGCGCGTTTCCGTGCGTTTCGTTGTCTTCGCGTTACCGGGAACGTGTTCTTTGCGTTCCCATACGGAATCGAAACGTGTCTTGTTCTTGTGTGTGTGGCGGTAGCGCCTTTTTGCCGAATAAAGATTTGGCGTGATTCGGCGACGCCACAAAAACGGTGTGGAGGTTCCCTCCAACCGAGCGTCTCACGCGCTCTCCAGTTTGCGCAACAGCGACTGGAACTCCGTGGAGCCGGCCGATTGCTGTGTGGGTACGTTTCGCATGGACAGCACCTTGGCGCTTCGGTCAAGGGCCGCGGCTGCGGAGGAGGGCGCGTCGACGGAGGCCCCGCCGATCGCCATCGCGGCGAGCATCGCCGGGGTCAAAAGAAGCCCGCGCGCGGGTGACTTCGAAAAAGTCGCGCTTGGCACCGCCGCGGTAGCGACGGGTACGGGTCTTGCGACGGGCGCGGCGGCTGGCGGCTGGGCAACCGCCGGCGCCGAGACAACAGGAACAGACACCTGCGGAGTTATGTTCAGCATCGCCATGAGGTCAGGCGCGGAGGCTTCCATTGGCACCGCGGCCGGGGCCAGGCGGGTTTGCCCGAGCATGGCCATGATGTCGGCGCCGTCGACGGGCGAAGCTTTTGCCGGTGTTGCCGCCGTCGGCGCGCCGAGGCCCATCATGAACGCAGGCACGGGAAGATTGTCCGGGGCTGGTGAGTTTTGAAAACTCCCGCCAGCCCATCGCTCCGTCGCCGTGGGTGGGGGAGGCCCGTCGCTCGCGGTCTCCAGTCGCGCCGCTTTCGCCGCTTTCGTCTTCGCCGCCTTCGTCGCATCAGGTTGCTGCACTTCGTACGTGAACCCGTTTGTCAGGGTGATGGGAGCCGGGGGAAGGGTGGCCTTCTTCCCCTCGGAAGGAGGCCTTCTCGCCTTCTTGGTCTTTTTCGCGGGAGCCGGGCCGGCAACCGCGACCGGCGTGGGGGGGGCGGGGGCGTGGCCGTTGAGCATGGCCAAAATGTCCGCGCCCGCGGTGTCGGAGGCAGCCTGGGGCGGGGGCTGCACCGAGACGTTGCCGCGTGCGCCGGGCGGCCTTGGTTTCGACGAAACCGGCGCGGTCTCGCCTCCGTCAAAGTACGGCACGAGGTCTCGCCCAAACCCGGGCATGGGCGTTGTTCCACCCATGTTGTACGCCTGCTGCGACGCCGAAACAAGGGCGTCGACCATCAGGTCACCCTCGCCTCGGAAAGACTTCGCCATCGCCGCTTCCGGGGCCGTCGCACCGTAGGATTGTCTCTCCACCTCCGCACACAGTTTTCGCGGCTCGTTTTTTCCCGAGATCTCTCGCTCGTCTCTCGCTTACGTGCTTCACACGCGAGCGTCGTGTCGTATCCTCGTCCAACGAGTTTATACGTTTCCTGTCACACGTCCGGCGACGCGCACACGCGGTTCCACCGTCGCACTCGACAAGCCGTGTGTCTCTAGTTATGGCGGTCGTGGAGTGGCTAATTATGCATTTGCTGAGCTGACGGGGCGGTATCGACAATTCAGAGAAATCCATTCGCAGCGGTGAACGACAAGAAACTAGAGTGCCTACTTCGTCACAGTCGATGGCGTCCCTGGTGCTCCCGTCCCCGAGCGTGGCACGTCCGCTGCCTCGTCGCCGCGCTGAGCGCGTCGCGTCGATCGGCCACCGTTGTCGATGCGAGACGCGCATCCGCGCTCGCGCGGCCACCGAGTCACCGCGCGCGGGTCACAACGACGACGACGCCTCGCAAGTTTTCACACGACGTGCCTCCCTGGTGGGCGCCGCGCTGGTCGCGTCGACGTCGTCTTCCGTGAGCGCCTTTGAGGTCGCAGACCTCCCCCGGATCACGCACCGGGTGTTTCTCGATATCGGGAACTGTCCCTCCATCGTCCGGGCGGACCGGGCGTTCGGGGGCGCGGGGGGTTTGTGTTCGGAACCGGAGGTTGTTGGCCGCATCGAGATTGGGTTGTACGGAGAGCTCGTGCCGAACGTGGTGGAAAACTTCCTGGGGTTGGTCACCGCCCCGGTGGGCAGCGGGTACGCGGGCACGGTGTTCCACCGAGTCAAGCCTGGGCAGTACGTACTGGCGGGCAAGGCGGGAAGCGCGCGGATGGGGCAAGTGCAGGCCCCGCGGTTCCCCAGCAACAAAGAACTTCTCGCGTCGCGATCCTTCGCGCAGCGGCACTTGCGCCCGGGCACGGTTTCTTTGGCGCTCGCCGCCGCGACGAACGACGGCGACGACCAGGGAGTCGGGGGGTATACATCATCAAACGAAAACACGCAGACTGAGTTTTTAATCACAACCGGCCCGGGACCGGTACCCAGTTTGGACGGGCGGAACGTCGTTTTCGGGCGGGTCGTGACCGGGCTGGACGTGGTGACGAAAGTCGCGCAAACCCCCACGTTCGCGCCGTCGAGCAATTCAATCGCGTGGAACCAAATCGCGGAGTGGCTCGGGGACGACAGGGCGGCGAAGGCGAGGACGAGCTGGAGCAAACCCACGATAGCGGTGGTCATTACGGGGTGTGGGGTGTTACCGGAGTCGTCGTGGGGCGGGGCGCGCGATAGTTGAGTATTCTATTAGTTTTTTATTTGTTTTTTTGCCTCTCGAACCTCTCCTGCTCCTCCGTGTCCTCCGCCACAACCTGGAACACCGCTTCTGACGCGGACCTGGGCGGCGACAAATTCGGCCGTTTCGTGAACCGGCTGATCCCCGATCGTAAAAACCCCGCCAGCGTGGCGGGTTCGTTTTCGAAGTAGTGCATCAACCCGCCCGCGCACACGGCGAAGAGAATCAAATCCGCGTGCGGCACGGTGGGCACTAGGCGCTTCACCGCGAGCGTCGCGACGAAGGAGTCCACCGCGCGTGGTAGCAGGTACAACGCCAACTCGCCTCTTCTCGATTTTTTTTCAATCAGAAGCATGCTCCCGGCGACAGCCCCGGCTAGGTAATAAGCGGCTCTGTGTTCCTTGTTCCCTCGTACCCAACGCATGCCGCAGATGGACGCCATGTACGACCCCACGAAGCACGAAATGAACGTGGTGCTCCGCGCCGTCGCCGCGACGCTCGCGGCGACCGTCTTGATCGGATTCCGGATCGCTTTCCGTGCGTTCAAAACCACGAAAGGCACCAGGTGAATGGATAAATAAAACGGGAAACACTTGCGGAACGTGCTGGCGCTGGCGTACGCTGCGTGCGACGCGCAGGAAACGCACCCGGTGTCGCGATGCATAATTGCGCACGGCACGCAGGGTAAATTTTCACCGCGTCGCCACGCTTTTGGGTCGGCGGTGCGCGACGCGTACTGCGCTAGGTTTTGCAAATCAACCGGCGAGCCGTTACAGTGCGCGCGTACCGCCCCAAGCGTCTCCTTATCGATCGGCCCCGCGCGTACGATGAAGTTCCAAAAACCCGGGTCCAGAGTTTCAGGGCGCATCACGTACGCGTACATCACCTGCGCGCTACTCAGCGCGAAGAGAAGCACGTCGCCGTGGTTTTTCAGCAAGTTTGTGACTACTGAGCTTTGAATGTTTCGTTGCGAGTCTTTGAATGTTTCGGTTTCTGCTGAAGGCGCGATTTCCCCTGCTACGTTGCATGGCGAATCGACTCGTGCAAGCAACTTACCTGCCTCTCGTTTGTTCGTCCAGCTCGCCAGCGCGGACTGCGCTAGCCTCGCGGCGAGGTACCCGGCGAAGGCTCTTCGCTTTGGGCGCTTTAAGAACACGGCGCTCAACCCGGCCGCGGTGCCCGCGGCGAGCGCCGCTTTCTGTGGAGTGTAACCGAAACGCGTTGTACACAGCTGGCATCGCACCAAGTGGTACCCCCCCGAAAACGCCCCCAGGAACAATCCATACCGCACCGCTTCTTCCCGGTAACGCACGTGTTTCTCGCCCAGCAGCTTTTCCAACCGCACCGCGTCCATCGGAGACCCCGAGCGAACCAAACCCACGCCCCGGGAAAACACCGCGATGCCCGCGCGGACCATGTACGCCAACACGAAGCTTCGCCAGAAGCTTTGCCCCGCGTACTGCGCGCACGTCGTGCCCTCGTGCCCGCACGGGCACGAACCGGGCGGGGAGACCCGGGGAGACCCGGGCGGCGAGGATGATGTGTTTGACGTGTTTCGTCGTGCGTGTATTTTACCCAGCGCATCGCGAAGCTCGAGTGCGGTGGAATTCAGACGGCGCTCGGCATCATCCAACTTGGCGCGAAGCACCGCGGTGTCGTCGACATCGCCCCCGTCCACCGCCGAGGCGGCACCCATCGGGAACAGGGAGCTGCGCCGGGACGAGTGGTGAGGGACAGGTGTCGAAACCTCGTCAGTGGAGAACATAAACGAATCTCATCAAATTCGACGAAACGGTTTTATTGGAAGGCGAAACGTGGACGTGTGCCCTTTCGACGCCTTTCGGGGCGTCCGAGTACTCACTACACTTCGCGCCTCTCCCACGTCATGGCCGCCTCATACGCCTCCGACATCGGCGGCGGAAGCCACCACGATGCGCTCCTGAGCTTGCGCGACTTACCCTCGTTCCAAGACAAATACACCGTAGAGTACGTCGCCACACGCGTGCCCCTTGGCCTTTTCGCTGGCCAGGATACTTCCAAAGGTCGTTGCTTTTCGTCTCCTCCCAGAACTTCCACTCTGACCCCCCTGCTCTCCATGCCAGGTACCTGTGGCTCGGCGGGAACGGCGGTGACCTACGGAGCAAGACCAAGACCCTTGAAGGCCCGATTCGCGGGTTGAAAGACTTACCGCGCTGGAACTTTGACGGCAGTTCCACGGGGCAAGCCCCCGGCGCGGACTCGGAGGTTGTTTTGGTTCCACGAGCTGTTTTCCGCGACCCGTTTCGAGCCACCACGAGTGACCGACAAAAAGGCATCACCCAGGCAGCCAAGCCCATGATGCACGGTAAGCCCCCGGATCACCCAAGTGGACCCGCCCAAGCGGCGCTCGCATCCGCCGCCGCGGCGACGGATGCGACGACTTTACCTTTTCCCGCCGACGCCACTACCCAAAACCCAAACGCTCCCCCGATTCTGGACGGCTGCCGCGACTTGCTCGTGATGTGCGATACGTACACGCCCGCGGGCGTGCCAATCGCGACGAACACGCGCGCGGTCGCCGCGCGCGTGTTTTCCGACCCGCTCGTCGCCGCGGAGGAGTGCTGGTTTGGGATCGAGCAGGAATACACGTTGTTGGACGCGACGACGAAGTGGCCGATTGGATGGCCGACCGGTGGGTACCCCGCCGCGCAAGGCCCGTACTACTGCGGCGTCGGCGCGGATAAGATGTTCGGTCGACACATCGCGGAGTCGCACTACAGGGCGTGTCACTACGCCGGAATCAACGTCGGCGGCTTGAACGCAGAGGTGATGCCTGGCCAGTGGGAGTTCCAAGTAGGGCCGTGCGTTGGTATCGACGCGGGCGATCACCTTTGGGTCGCGCGCTACGTGTTACAGCGCGTTTGTGAACTCACGGGCAACGTCGTTGTTACCCTGGACCCCAAACCCGTGGACGGGGACTGGAACGGCGCGGGCGCGCACCACAACTTCTCCACGCGTTCCATGCGCGATAAGCACTTGGGTGGGATGAGGGAAATTGAGCGCGCTATTTTGCGCTTGAAAGACAAGCACCACGAGCACGTGCTTCGGTACGGCGAAGGCACCGAGCGACGACTCACGGGAAGGCACGAAACCGCGACAATGACCGAATTCACCTGGGGCGTCGCCGATCGAGGCGCGTCCGTTCGAGTCAGCAACGAAACGTACAACGACGGGTGCGGGTACTTCGAAGACCGACGACCGTCCGCGAACTGCGACCCGTACGTCGTGACGCAAATGCTAGCCTCGACCACGCTCGCGGTGGGCGAATTGTCGACGCAGCAAACAACCGACAAAGAGGTTAATTTCCCGGGCATCGAGCGCCTGCGCGTGGACGAGAAACCGGTTTCGTTTGAAGTCCCAAGCACGCCTCAATTTCCCTTCGCCCCGGCGTGAGGATACTCCGGCGTGACGATGAGGATCACCACCGACCACGATGCGCACACAGACAAACCAGGAGAGACGCAGATAGAAGAAGAAGAAGAAGAAGAAGAAACAAGGGAATCGAGGCCACACAGTGATGAAAGACGCGAGTAGAAAGCGTCGTTGGACGCTCCACTTAACATCGTGCACGGTCGCGTGGCGTATTCAGCTTGTTTCGCGAGATTCAAGGAGATTGGAACTTCAACTCTTAGCAACACGTCACCGATCGGGCTCGGCCCGCCGCCGCCGGAGTGGCTAGGAAGACACTGTTGCTACTTGTTGCTGTTCCAATCTCGTTGATTCTCCGCTAACAAGCTGAAAACGCTACTCGACCGTGTACGGTCACGTATTGAGTGGAGCGTCCAACAAGACACGGAGAGAAGAAAAAAGTAAAAGAAATGTTTTGTTTTTGGATTTGACCGCGGGAAATAATAAAAAGTACGCACTCTTCCTGTCTACGCCTTGAGCGTGTCCCCGTCCAAAAGCGTATCCCCCCCCCCGTGCCCCTGCGCGTTCCACATCTCGTGGTACCGCCCTTTCTTGTCTAGCAACACCTGGTGCGACCCGCGCTCGGAGATTTTCCCGTTTTCCAGCACCGCGATTTCGTCGCACCGCATCGCGGTTGACAACCGGTGCGCGATGAGTATTGTCGTCCGCCCGGTCATCAGCGACCCTAGGGCGCTCATGATAGCCTGTTCCGTCTGTGTATCAAGCGCTGAGGTGGCTTCGTCCATCAAAACGACTGGTGCGTTCTTTAGAAAAGCCCTGGCCAGCGCTACCCGCTGTTTTTCGCCCCCCGACAGTTTCAGTCCTCGCTCGCCGACTTTCGTGGCGTACCCGTCCTGCATTTGCGTGACCGGGTCGTGAATCGCGGCGAACTTGGCGGCGGCGTGGACCTCTGCTTCGGTCGCGGTCAAGCCCTCCCTGCCGTAGGCGATGTTGTAGTAGATTGTGTCGTTGAACAGCACGGTGTCTTGAGGCACCACGCCGATTGCCCGCCGCAGGCTCTTCTGGGTTAAATCCGCCGTGGACTGGCCGCCCACTAAAATCTCCCCGTCCTGCGCGTCGTACAGCCGGTACAGCAACCGCAGCACCGTGCTTTTCCCGGCCCCGCTGCTCCCCACCAGCGCCAAGCTCTTACCCGCGGGAACCTTGAAACTCAGCTTCTCCAAAATATTGGCCCGCCCGCTGCCAGAGCCGCCCCCGTACCCGAACGTCACTTCTTTGAACTCCACGTCGAATTGACCGTTCACGGGGGTGGCCAAATCAACCGCGTTTTCCGCGTCCCGCACCAAACTCTTCTCCTCCAGAAGCGTGAACATGGCGCTCATGTCAACCAGGCTTTGTCGCGTTTCTCGGTACACCGTGCCTAAAAAGTTCAAAGGCACGGAGAGCTGGAACAGCAGGCCGTTGACCATGACGAGGTCCCCCACGGTGAGTTCGCCTCGGCTCACGCCACTGGCGCAGAGCAACATGGCGGCGGAGAGCGAGGCGGAAAATATCGCGTTTTGCCCAAAGTTCAACGCCGACAACGACGATTGCGTTTTCAGCGCCGCCTTTTCGTACCCCTGCAAACACTCGTCGAACTTTTCGCTTTCCAGTTTCTCGTTGTTGAAGTACTTCACGGTTTCGTAGTTCAGCAGTGAGTCCACCGAACGGTTGCTGGCTTGGTTCTCCAGGCGGTTCATGTCCTTCCGGAACTGCGTACGCCAGCGCGTGAAGGCGAGGGTGAAGGCGCCGTACGCGGCGATCGTGCCGACGGTTAACACCGAAAACTCCACACCCAACGTCGTGCCTAAGATCCAGGAGACCAACCCGATTTCAAACGCCGTCGGCACGACGTTGAACACCATGGAGTTCAAAATGAACTGGATACCCCGCGTGCCTCTTTCAATGACCCGGGTCACCGACCCGGTTTGCCGTTGCAGGTGGAAGTTCAAATCCAGGGCGTGCAGGTGGTCGAAACACTTCAGGGCGACGCCCCGTATGCTCCCCTGCGCAACCTTCGCGAACGTCGCGTTGCGCAGCTCGTTGCAGAACGAAGCCCCCGCGCGTGAAACGCCGTAGCCCACTAAAATCGCGGCGGGTGTCGCCGCTAACACGGGAAACGCCACCGCGGCCAGCGCTTCCGGGCCGGTGGCGACGCCGGCTTGGGACACCGCGAGGGCGTCGATCGCGTGCTTGAACAGAAACGGCGTTCCAACGTTCAACACCTTTGACGTGATGAGGAGCGACAACGCACCCACCACACGGACTTTGTGCTCTGGCTTGTCCTTGGGCCAGATGTACGGTAACAGCGAGGTGAGTATTTTCATATCGTACTCTCCCGTGTTTTCAGGGACGGCAGGCATAACGTTCGTCGCAGAGTTTGTTTTTTCTTTTTCTGCCGAAGCTTTACTCTCATCGGCCGTAGCCACAGCAGCCACCGCGTTCGAGGTGCTCAGCGCTCTTGCGTTGCATTGAACGTGTTTCCAATAGGTAGAGTGCGACCCAGGATGCGCCCGGGGCGCAATCCCCGACCACCCAGCCTCGAAACCCGCGTTCCGGGGGAAAGCGCGGACGGCGATGTTTGGGGCGCTTCGCACGGCCACGAAGAATCGCGCGCGCGCGACGTGCGACGAAGACGATGCGCGGTCCGATGCGCGCGAAGTCGACGCCACGAGCGCGCCGAGCCGGCGAAGCGTACGCGACGACATCGCACGGCCGGGCTAGCCCCGGACCCCGCAGCCCGCGTGGAGCGCGCGAGGCAATGGCAACTACTTGCCCTCGACCCTCGACGCGCTTTTCGGTGACTCCCGAAAACTGTCGGGAGTGCGAGCAATATTTTCGTTACCACAGGGTTGCCCTCCGCGATACGCAGACGCGCACGCGCGTGGCGGGCGCGGATTTGCGCTTGATGGGACCTTCCCATGAAATCGCGCTGGCGCTGCTGGCGAAGTCCGTGCGGGCGGATTCGAGGGTGGACGCAGAGGAGTCGGTGGAGGGGACAGAGACCAGATCTGGGGCGGCGGTCGGTGCCTCATCACCATCGGAACACCAGACCGCCGAGACCTCTGCAACTGCGAAGTCTGGCGCGCGCGCGAAACCCTCGAGTAAGAGCAGTAAGAGCAGTAAAAGCGGAAATGCCAAGACCGTGACGACCCCGAAAGAAACGAAAGCCACACCCACGACACCGTCGACGTCAGCGCCATCGTCGTCCGGTAAAAAACGCACAACTAGCGAGAAACTCAAGACCTTTCTCAAAAAGAAATCGTCGACGCCGATACCCGAAATCGGCCGCCGCGACCGAACTTCAGTCGAGGGCGGCGGCGGGGGCGGGGGCGGATGGCACTCAGACAATACGAAGCAACCGCCTAAACGATATGCCGAGTTCTGGCCTCGCGCGAGTGTTGAACAAGGCTTGAGCGACGGTTCCCTGCGTCTGGGTAAAATCCGCGTCAGCGCGCATCACGCACACGAAGCGTTCGTGAGCGTGGCCGGCGTTCCGCACGACGTCAAGTTTGAGGGGTTCGACGCGCGTAACCGAACCTTCGACGGGGACACGGTTGTTTTCGCAATCGACCTGGTGCAGTTCTGGCCGAAACTGGACGACAACAAGTGGAACACCCCGGCGCGCGCGGACGGGGGGTGCGCCGGGGGGCGGGCGAAGCAGAGACAGCGGCGACGAGCCGCGAAAGCCGCCGCGGCGGGAGAGGTACTCGATGACAAGGATACTGGTGTTAGCGATATCGCACGTGGGATGGGTGATATGACTGCGCACGCGGTGGCAGATGATGACGAGGATGGCGATGATGAAGATGACGATGACGACGACGACGATGACTCCGAAACCTCCGAAATCCACGACACGCGGTCTTTGTCGAGTCCTGCCACAAAGCTCCTAGCGGACGCGGCTCGGTCGGGGGGCGTCAACGGCGTACCTCTTCGCCCCGTGGGCCGAGTCGTCGCGGTCCACGAACTGTCTCCACGCCGCGACGTCGTGGTGGGGTACCTGGACTACCACGATGCTGACGAGAAGACACACGCGAAAGAGACGGGAAAATACGTGGCGATTCGCTTTTTCCCGTCTGACCCGAAACTCCCGACCATGTTCGTGAACACGAAGGACGCCCCCCCTGAGGTAAAGGCGGCCGCGGTTTCCTTCAAGGACATGGATATCCTCCGCAAACACCTCGTTTTGGCACAAGTGAGGACATGGCCCGCCGGCAGTTCCCACCCCACGTGCGTCGTGCATGAGGTGCTCGGTGACGCGCAGGATCTGGAAACGGCGACGGCGGCGCTCATCGCGGAGCACGGGATTCTCGGCGCGGATGACTTTTCGGAGGAAGCGATGCGGTGCCTTCCTTACGTGCCTATGAGTAGGGACTTAGCCACTGGTAAGCAAACGAAGAAGTGGACCATCCCCCACGACGAGAAAGCGAAACGCCGGGACTTTACTAAAACAAGAGTCGTGTCCATCGACCCGCCCTCGGCGCGCGACCTGGACGACGCGCTGCACTGCGAGGTTTTGCCGGACGGGACGCTGTTAGTGGGCGTGCACATCGCGGACGTGTCACATTTCGTGGAACCCAACACCGCGCTTGATGACGAAGCGCGGCAACGCGGCACATCAACGTACCTCACGCAGAAGGTCATGCCCATGCTGCCCCGACTGCTTTGCGAGGACTTGTGTTCCCTGAACCCGGGCGTGGAGAGGCTTACGTTCAGCGCGGAGTGGGAGATGACCGCGGACGGGGAAGTGTTGAGCGAGTGGTTCGGCCGGGGCGTCATCCGGTCCTGCGCCAAGCTGGACTACGGCACCGCGCAGCAAGTAATCGACGCCATCAACGCTGGGGGTACTGGCGTGGAGGCTTTGTGTGAAGCGGTTAAGTCGGGTTTGGACAAATCAGTCAACGGCCCGGTGAGGGTTGATTTAAACGCCGACGGCGAGTCGCGTTGGGACCCCGCCGCGGTGGCGCGCGCGGTGGGCGGTTTGAACCGCGCCGCGCGCGCGATGCGCAGGGCACGTTTCGCAGGCGGCGCGCTTCGCCTGGACCAAACAAAACTTTTGTTCGAGTTGGACAAAGCCACCGGGTCGCCAATCAGCACGTTCCCGTACGTCACGCGGGAAGCGAACCACTTGGTGGAGGAGTTTATGCTTCTCGCGAACGCGGCGGCGGCGCGGTTGGTGTCGCGCGCGTTTCCAAACAAAGCGCTCCTGCGGTGCCACCCCCCTCCCAACGAAACAAAACTCGAAGAGCTCGCGCAATTCGCGCGGGAGCAGGGTCTGAACGTGGACGTGTCTTCCGCGAAGGCGCTGCACGACAGCCTCGTTCGTTTGAAACAAAGTAACGCCGATGCGTACGAAATCACGCAACTCCTGGCAACCCTGCCCATGCAGTTGGCGCGGTACTTCTGCACCGGCACGCAGGATCTGGAAACCTGGGGCCACTACGCGTTGTGCGCGCCCCGGTACACGCACTTCACCTCGCCTATTCGGCGGTACCCTGACGTGTGTGTGCACCGGCAAATCGCCGCGGCGCTCGACGCGGGGTTCGCGCCGGTGGGGTACGGGGGGGGGATTTTGGGAGAAGGGAACGACGGCGGCGGCGAGACTGAAAAAGTTTCAAAGTCGCAGAAAGCGTTAGCGGCGCAGTGCACAGATCGCCACGGTTTGTTCGATTCCGAAACGCTGAAAGACGTCGCGTCGCACTGTAACGAGCGTAAACTCGCGGCGAAAGCCGTGCAGGATGGCAGCTCACACGCGTTTTTGTGTGCGTACCTGCGCGCCAACCCGCGCGTCGTATGCGGTATCGTCCGCGCGGCGGGTAAAAAGTACCTCCGGGTGTTCATCCCGGCGTTCGGGTGCGAAGCGCGGGTTGAGGTTGACGGTTTGCGGCACGTCACGTCATGTGGAAATGGCGGCGGCATCACCATAACCTTCGAGCCTACCGCCGGTGAGGAAGATCTGGCAATCGCGGTGAGTCATACGGTGCCCAAAGACGCGCGCCGCAAAGCGATGAGAAACACGCGCGGGTTGCAAGGGCCTTTTCTTAATTGCTCGGAAGCGCAACACGAAGCGCTTGCTGTTTTGGAGCAAGAAACAATGGACGGTACCACCAGTACCAGCGGCCCAAGCACCTCCGATGACGTATTCAACTGCGGCGTCGCGCCTGGAACGCTTCCCACGACGATTAAGCCCATACAGCGCGTGTGTCTTTTACTGGGCGCGCACTTCCCAGAACGCGCAAAGCCGGAGATGACGGCGACGCTTCTGCTGAGAAATCCACTCAACGCGACGAGATGAGGGGTAGTCTTCGAAGTGTATACCGAACTGCTGTAGTGTTTTCAAAAGTGTCTTCTTGTCAGGCTTCTCAGGCTTCTTCTTCTTCTTCTTCCTCCTCGTCCTCCTCCTCTTCTTCTTCTTCTTCTTCCGCCTCCTCGGGTGCGCCGTTCGCCTGAGCCCAAGATAACAACTCGGAGTGCCCGCCGCGCCTTGCCGCGTACGCGCACGTCAGATGGTCCCACGGACAGCCGTTCGCGCGCACCCACTGCAGCACCTCGAGGTACCCGCCCATCGCCGCGTTTGTGCACGTCAACTCGTCCCACGGGCAGCCGTTCGCACGCGCCCACTGCAGTATCTCGAGGTGTCCGCGATCCGCCGCCGACGCGCACGTCTGCTCATTCCACGGGCAGCCGTTCGTGCGCAACCACTGCAAGGCCTCGAGCTGCCCGCCCCACGCTGCGAACGCGCACGTCTGCTGATTCCACGGGCAGCCGTTCGCACGCGCCCACTGCATCACCTTGAGACGCCCCTTCAACGCCGCCAACGTGCACGTAAACTCGCTCCACGGGCAGCCGTTCGCGCGCAACCACTGTAGCATCTCGAGGTTTCCTGTCAACGCCGCCTTTTCGCACGTCGTCTCGTCCCACGGACAGCCGTTTGCGCGCCCCCACTGCAGCACCTCGAAATGCCCGCCCAACGCCGCCTTTTCGCACGTCATCTCGTCCCACGGACAGCCGTTCGCGCGTGCCCTCTGCAGCACCTCGAGGTGCCCGCCGTAAGCCGCCGATTAGCACGTATTCTCGTCCCACGGGCATCCGTTTGCGCGCGCCCACTGCAGTACCTCGAGGTGCCCGCGCCTCGCCGCCCCTTAGTACGTATTCTCGTTCCACGGACAGCTGTCCGCGCGCAACCACTGCAGCACCTCGAGGTGTCCACCCCTCACCGCACGTGTGCACGTCTTTTCGTCCCACGGGAAGTCATTCTCGCGCAACCACTTCAGTATTTCGAGTTGTCCCTGCAGCGCCGCCCACTTGCACAAGCTATCGGAGTCTTCATCCAGGTCACCTCGCTGATGCAAGAGCTGCATCCCGCTTAAGTCTGCGAGCTGTATGGCTTTCTCAGCTCCCAGCTCGTACACTTCACGCCCCGTCGCCGCCACCGCATCGCGCATCTCACGATTCACCGCTCGGAGCCGTGCGAGATCTGAGGGATCGGGCAGATTGCGCGAACTTAGGACGTGCGTGATGAGGATGTGGACGTGCAGAGCCGTGAAGGCGTCGCCAGCGTCGTGCTGGTGCGCGATATTACTGAAGTCAAGAGTGTTGGGTTAGGAGGTCGGCATGGTGCGTCGTTGCGCAGGCGAGTGTGACTGAGCAAACGCGTTTTCGGGGCTTCCGAGAAAAGCGTTACTAATCGAGGGGCAATATTGAGATCTACAGCCACAACATCCGCGCGTGACACCCTGCGCGATGCCCCCCAAACCCGAGCGTAGCTCCGATACTCCCGCGCGCGGTCGTATCGCGACCGATAAGGATGATTTCGATGCGCACGAAGCCACCTCGAGCTCCGCCTTCGTGCGAGCTCCATCCTATTCACCCTCAGAACTCGCGGGTTTCCGAGATTTCGCGAACGTGATGCGCGACGCCATAGGGGAGAAGGGAATGAAGGGTTCGGTCAAAGAGCTCCAACCTGTAGAAGCTGCGGAGCGAGGATGCCTAGGGACGCTGAAAAGTTTGCATCGGCGCGGTCATGTGACTTTTAACGAAGACTTGTGCAAGGTCGCGGCGAGGGGCGGACAATTCCTGGTGCTGAAGTGGATGCACGAAAACAGCTGCCCGTGGAACGCGGGCACGTGTGCGTTCGCGGCGTGGGGCGGGCACCTCGGGGTGCTGCAGTGGGCCCGCGCGAAGGGGTGCCCATGGGACGCGAAGACTTGCACGGGGGCGGCGGGGAAAGGGCACCTCGAAGTGCTGCAGTGGGCGCGCGCGAACGGCTGCCCATGGGGCGCAGACCCGTGCTCGTACGCGGCGGATGGCGGGCACCTCGAGGTACTGCAGTGGGCACGCAAGAACGGCTGCCCGTGGAACGAGTGGACGTGCACTGCCGCGGCGAAGGGCGGGCACCTCGAGGTGCTGCAGTGGGCGCGCGAGAACGGCTGCCCGTGGAACAAGTGGACGTGCTCGGAGGCGGCGAAGGGCGGGCACCTCGAGATGCTGCAGTGGTTGCGCGAGAACGGCTGCCCGTGGGACGAGGAGACATGCGCTGCGGCGGCGACAGGCGGACAACTCGAGGTGCTGAAGTGGGCGCACGAGAATGACTGCCTTTGGAACGAGGCGACATGCGCAGGGGCGGCGGTTGGAGGGCACCCCGAAGTGCTGAGGTGGTTGCGCGAGAACGGCTGCCCGTGGGACGAGGGGACATGCGCAGCGGCTGTGAATGGCAGCAGCACGCCGCTGTACACCGCCGCTGAAAGGGGGGACGAGGCGGTGGTGCGGGCGCAGATAAAAGCGGAAGCGGACGTTAACAAGGCGTCGAGTGACGGCTTGACGCCGCTGCTTATGGCAACTCAAGAGGGTCACGAGGCAAAAGTGTGGGCGCTGATCGAGGCGGGCTCGGACGTCAACAAGGCAAAGAATGGCTGGTTCACGCCGCTGTTCATGGCTGCTCAATACGGCCAAGAGGCGGTATTGCGTGCACTGATCAAAGCGGGCGCGGACATCAACTAGGCGAATGATGACGGCATGACGCCGCTGTACATGGCCGCTCAATGGGGACATGAGGCGGTGGTGCGGGCGCTGATCGAAAAGGGCGCGGACATCAAAAAGGTGGTGGATGGCGGGTTCACGCCGCTGTTGATGGCCGCTGAAAAGGGCCACGACGCGGTGGTGCGCGCGCTGATCGAAGCGGACGTGGACATCAATAAGGCGACGGATATCGGCATGCCGCCGCTGTACATGGCCGCCGAGTTTGGTCGCGAGGCGGTGGTGCTTGCGCTGATTAAGGCGGGCGCGGACGTCAACAAGGCGATGGATAACGGCGCGACGCCGGTGTCGACATCAATGACCAAAAAAAAAACAAAGAACAACAAGAAGAAATCCAAAAATGTTAACGTCGCTCGAGAGGGACACGCGGCGATTGTTCAGATTCTCAAGAAAGCCGGCGCGGTGTGACGACGGAAACCCAGGCAACTCGAGGGGACGAGACGTCTAAAAAGAAACGCGTGACGAGTGGTTTACGATCAGAGTCACTAAGAGACAAAGAGTACAAAGAACACAACAGACTCGTTGTCGTAAAGACTGTAATAGCATTAAAGACATACCAAGGCAGAGAGCGCATCCGCGTCATTTCTCGCTTCGGTCGCTTAGCCGCGCATGCAGCGGCAGCGACCGATGGCTAGGCGAGAAACGGCTACGGCTAAAAGGCTAGCTCGCGGCGCGGAGGGGGCGGCGCCGTCATGGGCGCCGCCCGTCGCGCCGCGCTATTGTACGCGCTAAGGACGCAGAGGCGTCGCTCTCTCTAAATCGCGAGACGAAGGCACGGACGGACGGACTGGCACACAGCGAAAGCCGTGTCTGCAGTCCATGGTCGTGTTTTTTCTAATTTTTTTCGATACTCGTCCGCGTGTTCATTTTTTTTTTCGATCCAAAAAGATCAGCGCTTGACGTTTTCCGGGTCGCCGTCCATCTTCGACCCGACGTAGAACGTCTTGACGTCCGCGCAGGAGAACCCGTTGAAATTGGACCCCGCGGAGATGGTGTACGCGCCCATGTGCGGGAACACGAGCCAGTCCCCTACGGTGAGTTCGGGAAGGCTCGTTTGTTCGTGGATCTTGTCCAAGCCGTCGCAGGTCGGCCCGAAAACGGTGGAGGGAAACGTCTGGACCCCCGGGTTTTCGTCCCCGGTGTTCACGCCGACCGGAATCAGGCCCGCGATGTTGCCTTGCGCCAGCGCCCCGGCGTTCGTGGCGACCGGCAGGACCCGTGACGTGATAACGGCGTGGTCGTACATAATGGAGTTCATCATGCCGTACAAGCCGTCTGTGACGAAGTACTGGTGCGAGTCCTCGCCCTTCGCGAGCGACCCGTCCTCTTCGCTCCTGATTCGTCTGGAGAAAATCTGGCACGCGAGGGTCACGCACGCCTCCGAGAAGTACCGCCCCGGTTCGGAAATTACCCTGACGCCTTGTTCCACCGGGAACAGCCGTTCCAGAGAGTCGTTCACCTCACCCGCGACCGCGGTGAGGGTGACGTCGTTGTCGTTGGACGCGCACGACGAAGTCAGCGCGCCCGAGAACCCGCCGCCGATGTCGAGAATCTCCATCGCGGGTAAACCCACGCGCTCGGCAGTGTCGAATGCGACGCGCGCAAACTCCAGGGCTTCCCTGAACGCGGCCGGATTCGTCGCACCAGAGCCGACGTGGAACGCGCACCCGGCAACCTTCACGCCGAGCGCTTTCGCCGCGAGAAGCAGCGGCTCCACCTCCGCGGGTTCCGCGCCGTACTTGTTCCCGAGCACGCACCGCGCCTCCGGGTCGTCGGCGCGCAGTCGCAGCAAAACCCGCATGTCGGGCGCGAGCGCCGCGATCTTCGCCAGCTCACCCGCCGAGTCAAACGTGGTGAGGCTGACGCCCGAGTTGGACACCGCGGCGAGGTGCCTCGGGAGCTTGCACGGGTTGGCGTAGATAATCCTGCTGGGGTCCACGCCGAGGGACATGACTTTGTCAACCTCCGTGGGGGACGCGCAGTCGAATGAAGCGCCCAGGCTCGCCAGGGTGGACAAAATCCCAGTGTCCATGTTGCACTTCACAGCGTAGTGAGGCAACACCCTTGGTAACACGCTTCGCCAGTAGTGCCAGCGTCTGGTGACCACGCCGAGGTCCACAACCAGGAACCTCTCAAGGCGTTCCGCGCAAGGCGCGGAGAGCCCATCCTCGATGACGTCGAGCACGCAGTTGTCGATGCAGCGCGGGCCGCCGCCCACGATGGGCTTCGCCGCGAGCTCGCTGAGCGCGGCGATGACCTCGGGCGCCTCCGCGGCGAACGTCACGCCTAGGGGCCTCGCCGTGGGCAAGCTGGAACGCAGGGTGACCAGGCCGGCGAAGTCGGACATGGGGTTCCTGGCGGACTGCAGCATCTCGGGCAGGTGGTTCACGCTCTGCGCGCGAATCATATCCATGCTCTCGGCGACCATGGAGTCGGAACCCGCCTGCGCGAGCGACGGCGTGGCGGGCGACCCCGCGCGCATCTTCTTGCGGTCGGGGCAGTCCTCGTCGCTCTCGTACTTGTCGCTGTCGCCCGCGGCAGTTACCTCCGCGCCGAACTTCTTGGGCTCGGGGGCGAACACCCCAGGGGCGGTCGGATTGACTCCGCGGCCGGCGCGCGTGTCCTTGACAAACGTGTAGAAGGAAACGGCGCCGCCCGAGGAGTCGATCTCCTGGTGGGACGCCTGGACGCGTCTGTATCCGGGGAGGGACGGTACGCGTCGGATGTCCGCCGCCGCGGCCAGGGGCGCGTCCGTGGAGACGGACAGGGAGAACCTTCCAGGGTTGAACGTTTTCGCCACCTTGCGGACGTACGCCTCGGGGTCCGCCAGGGACACTGGGATGTTGCTGTGCTCCACGCTGCAGTACGAAAACCCCTCCTCGGGCGTGATGTGGATCGTGCTGTACTCGTCCCCGCTGAGGCCGTTCATGGAGTAGCCGCAGGGTTCGAACACGTAGTCGTCAATAGCCATGGTGGGGAACACCGCGGCGATGCCTGACTGTTCCGTGGTCACCCGGGATGACACGAACGTGTCGTCCCGGATGAAGTGCGCGGCGTGCTTGGTGTTCAAATCCGTCATGCACACCTCCAGGGACACGGTGGGCTCCACGCGCGACGTCTTGGCCACGGCGCCCGCGCCAACACCAACCGAACCCTCGTCATCCTGCGACGAGCACTCCGAGCCTTCCGATTGCGCCGCAACAAGGTTGTTCGCGCTGTCGTCGTCCGCGACGTAGACGTGCCACTGCACGCCTTTGTTCTTCGAGCCGAGCACGAAGGCGTTTCCGCCGTCGGGGCCCAAGGCACCGAAGTGTTGCTCCAGAAACTCCGTTTCCCTGGTGAAGCACCCGTCAAGGGGCTGGTCAAGAGGGCGGTCGAACGTGGACCGCGTGTACTTGGCCCTGCGCGGGGCCATGCCTAGCTTGCGAGCTTCAGCTAAAAACACGGGAATCGCCGCGAGGAGCTTGGTCGTGCCGCAGGTTTTCAACACGAACTTGTTTGCGTACACGAACAGCGACGATTCGCTAAGCACGTACGCGTCGAAACTCGCGGCGTGCCTGGCGCTCACAATCAAGCACTGCGCCGCGGTCATCGCGGCGTCCAGAACGTCGCGGGGGAGGGAGCGTAAACCTGTTGTTGGACAATGGACATCAAAAGAGGTTAGTTCATGGGCGACGCGTCTCGCGAAGATTTCCAAAAACGAAGTTTAGGGTTTCTTCCACGTGGCCGTCGAAACGGCCTCGGAATTTTTGCACCTCCTGTCTCGCCTCGATCGCGATGCAACGCGTTTGGAGTACCGGCCGGGCAACGTACCGCTGGCGTTGTTCCCATCGTGGAAATCAATCTCCACCCGTTTTTCCACGCCCTCGAAGTGAGGGCACGGCAGAACACCGGCATCGCAGCCGGTTTCCATGGTCGACATCGTCGCCGGCGTCGTGTTCGCGGACGCGGTCGTTAAACGCGTGTCGATTTGCGACAGCGGAAATAAAACTAATAAACGCTCAGACGCGTGTGTGGAGAACTCGGCGGGACTCAGCTAGGTGGTCGTCCAGGGATCTGTTGGGGGTGACGAGGGTGGGTTTTGAGGTCAGCGGATGCTCAGGGTGTGTTGGAAATGCGTGTCGAGTCTTGAAACAGTTCGGAATGTCGTGTGCGACGTACGTTGGTGTATCCGGCGATGAAGTTTTCGATGCCCCAAAGTCTGAGGTCCTCGGTGATGCAAGTCGTGCTCGCAGAAGGCTCTTGGAGCTGCTCGGTTTCGTCGAAGTATATACTGTCACTTTCAATATTGTCGCAAGGAATGCCTTCACTCATTGTGGGTGATCGTGTTCGCGGTATTCAGCGGGGCTCGATGAGCAAGTGCGGGTCGTGGGTCGGCGCTTTGTGGGCCGGGCGCGTGAGCAGTAAAGGCGCTTTCTCAGAAGCGACTCGACTTTCGAATGCGTGCGATGCGGGTGCGTGGACCGGCGGTGCGTGGAACGCGAACGGCTGTTACAGAAACAGACGCGGTGGTGCGTTAAGCGAGGTCGTGCGTTCGAAAACGGAACGGACGAAGGGCGTAAGGCGGTAACGAACGAGGCGAGGCTCGTGGGTTGCGGCGTGTGTTATGACGGCGCGATGAACGCGGTTTTTTTTTATCGTCCACGCGGCGAAAGGAGCTGAGACGCGTCAAATCGATTTTCACGCGGAAAAACGGAGGGCGTCGACGCGACGCGAGCGATGTGGTGGGTGGCAAACAGTCCATGATCTCCATCATCGAGAAGGAAAACAAACGTGGCCAGCCCCTACTTCGACGTTGCAAAAAAAAAACACGCAAACTTCTTGTGTTGGAGAAACACCGCCTTTCTGCGGCACTGTCATCTGCGGCTATGTCCGTCGCCGGTGGTGTCTCCGCGCGCGTCCCCGTTTTCCACGCCGCCTCCCTCGGCGCGTCGCGGGCGCGTCGCGGTACCCCGGTGTCCTCTAAACTCCGCGTCCCCCCCCGACGCGGCGCTACCTCGGTTGCTTGTGTCGCGATGGCGCCTCCCCAATCCACCGCGCGCACGGTGTTGGCCCTGGATTTCGACGGCGTGGTGTGCGACAGCGAGCCCGAGAGCAGCATCAGCGGGTGGAAGCACGGGTTGGAGTTGTGGCCTGCCGTTTTCAGTGACCAGACGCAGTACGACCGGGTGTTGGCGGGGCTGAGGGAGTTACGACCGGTGGTGGAAACCGGGTTTGAAAACACGCTGTTAGCGCGGTGCGTGTTGCAGCGCACGTACCCAACCGTGGTGGTGCTTGAAAACTGGGGCAAGGTGATGCCGCAGCTGATGGAGCAGTGGGGCTTGGATCGGGGGGAGATGGTGGCTGGGTACGGCAGGGTACGCGATGAATGGATGGAACGGGATCTGCAAGGCTGGCTCGCGCCGAACGAAATATACCCGGGCGTCGGCGAGGCAGTGCTTTTGTGCGAAAACAGGTGCGGGGCTTTCCCAATCACCACGTACCGCCTCCCTGATCACAGCCCCTCTTGGACTTCACTACTCATTCAACGGAAGTACTTCCCCTACTAGTAACGTACTTACTACTGGTAACTCTTACTGGCGTACTCGCGGCTCTGTGGCAAATACATCACAAGCGCACTGTTTGCGGAATACAAGTTACGAACATCACGACCGGCTGACACTTTCGGCTTTTATCTCAAACAGCGAAAACACCGACGTGTTCATCGTCACCACGAAGCAGGCGCGCTTCGCGAGCGCGATCATGAGTGAAAAAGCGGGGCTACGCATACCCGAACACCGGCTGTTTTCGCAAACCGTCTCGGGGGTCCCGAAGACGGAGGTGCTTATTGAGTTGGGGAAAAACGCAATCGCTGGCTCTAAAAAAATATTCGTCGAGGACAAGATGAGCACTCTGGAAAAAGTTTGTCTACGCGACGGGCTCGAGGATTGGGAGCTCGTTTTGGTGGACTGGGGGTACAACACGCGGGAGGAAAGGAAACGCGCGGAGGCGAACCCGCGAATCACGGTGGTCAACGTGGGGACGTTCGCGAAAATGCTCAAAGACGCGGCGGAAGGGAAGGCGCGAGAGTAACCGGGTAACCGGGCGGGGTGTAAAATATTTTAAAGCGAAAAACCGCACTTCTTTATCCCACTAAAAGCGCGTCGTGTCTCGTCTCGTCACACCCCATGGCGTCGTGTTCCTCGGTCGCGTCCGCGACGGGTCGGGTCGTTTCTGGGCTGGGTCGACTCGACGTGCGTCGGTTCGGGTCTGGGGGTGCCCCGAACGCGCGGAGACCCTCGCGTCGCGCCTCGACACCGGCTCTGCGCGCTTCCGATGTCTCGGACGCGTCGTCAGGATGCGCGCCCATCGATACGCGCCTCGATGCGGTGGTGCGCACGCTTCCGATTCGCGAGGTTCTTCACCAGTGCCTCGACACGCTTCGAGACGGGACATCCTTGGTGTTGCAAGCGCCTCCCGGGGCGGGGAAAACCACCACGCTGCCGCTGGCGATGCTGCTTTCGCGACCGATTTGGTTGGGAAACGGCGGCTCGATTTTGGTGCTGGAGCCTCGGCGGCTCGCCGCGCGCGCCGCCGCGATTCGAATGGCTGAAATTCTGGGCGAGAGAGTTGGAGAAACGGTGGGGTACCGTGTTCGGTTCGACCGCAAAGTAAGCGGGGAAACGCGGATAGAAGTGGTGACGGAGGGGATCCTGGCGCGACGGTTACAACTCGACCCGGGCCTCGACGGCGTCGCGGCGGTTGTGTTCGACGAGTTCCACGAACGCAGTCTGGACGCGGATTTGTGTTTAGCCCTCTGTACCGACGTCCGGAAAACGCTTCGTCCAGATTTGAGGCTGGTGGTGATGTCCGCCACGTTGGGGGACGTCGGGCCGAAAACGGCGGCGTTGCTGGGGTCGCGTGAAGCAGGCGTTGGCGACGACAAATCAAAAACAGTCTCAACGCCGGCGCCCCTGATCGCCAGCGAAGGCCGAGCGTTTCCCGTGCGCACCGAGTACCTCGGCGCGCCAGGCAAAGGCCGGTTCGAGTTGGAAAACGCAACCTGCGCCGCGGTGCGACGGGCGCTTGATGAACATCCGGGGAGCGACGGGGGGGACATTTTGGTGTTTCTACCGGGCGCCCGGGAAATCGACGACGTCGTGCGCGCGTTGCGCACGAACGAAACGCGCGCGCTCGTCAAACCCGAAAACGTGCTACCCCTGCACGGCAGTTTGCCCAAGGAGGCGCAGCAAAAAGCCCTGTGTTTAGCACCAAAAGGAGAAAGGCGCATCGTAGTGAGCACGCCAATCGCGGAGTCCTCGCTGACTATCAGCGGCGTGAGGGTGGTGGTGGACAGCGGTTTGCGCAAAGTCCCGCGGTTCGACCCGCGAAAGGGAATGACGCGACTCGATACGCAGCGAGTGTCCGTCGCCAGCGCGGACCAAAGACGCGGACGCGCGGGAAGAGTAGCGCCTGGAACGTGTTACCGCATGTGGTCAGAGCAAACGCACGCCGCGTTACCGAGCGACACCGCGCCTGAAATCATGAACGCCGATCTCGCGCCCCTGGCGCTGCACCTGGCGAACTGGGGAGGCGGCGCTTTGTTACAGGTACGTATTGCATTTCCCAAATCCTGACACACTGTTCGGCCCGATTACGCCCGACTGTTTGCTCAGGCCACATGGCCCGAAAGACTGACACTTTTTGTGTAACAACCGCAGGACCCGGGCTCGGCGCTGCCCTGGCTGGACCCGCCGCCCAAAGGGCAAATGCTCGCGGCGGTTGAGCTTCTTGAAAAACTAGGCGCCCTGGATGTTGACACCGGGCGTGTCACGCCGACCGGGCAGCTGATGGGCCGAATACCTGCACACCCCCGGATCGCGCGCATGTTGCTCTGGGCAGTCACACGAGGGCCGGAAAGCGCGCGGCTGGCGTGTCAGCTCGCCGCGGTGCTCGGCGAGCGCGACTTGCTCAACGGACGGGACGCGCCCGTGGACGTGCGCACGCGGGTCGGCGCGCTTTGGGACTGCGAGGGGAAGGGCGGGTCATTCGTGATGGGTTTGCCCATCATCCCCGCTGACGACATCGACTCTGAGTCGGAGAAGGGGGTGTCCTCCCCAAGCGCGCCCACCAGGGTGCCCATCGGCACGAAGGTTGGAGGCGGGAAGAACCGCAAAAGCATGCGCGGCGCGCCGTGGGGACGACCCGCCGGAGGGGGCGCGAGGGCGGCTGTGAAGGACGCGAACGCGAACGCACACGATGGAAACACGTCATCGCCGTTCTCGGCGTACGACACCGGCGACGTGGACCGCAACGCCGCGCGCGAAGCGGGAAAAGTCGCGGAACAGCTGCTAACCGCGCTGAAGCGGTTAGCCGAGGAGGACTCCAAAAAAACCGGGACCCTTTTCGCGGGTGGCGTCGGGTCGGGCGACCCGTCCGGGCCGGTGTTTCCCTTTTTGCTGGGCGAGGGTGTTGACGAGGCGGGCGTGCTTCTGGCGATGGCGTACCCTGACCGCTTGGGGGTGAAGCGCAGTCGGGGCTCTGGGGCGCACAAACTTTCCAGCGGGAACGGCGCCGCGAGCGTTCCGCAGTTCGACGCGTTGGCCAGCGCCGAGGTGATCGCCATCGCGGACCTGTCGGGTGACACTTTAGGGTCGTTTGCCGGCGCCGGGGCGAACATAGGGGCGCGTAACGATCGCGCCAGGGTCGCCGCGATCGTACCACCCGCATCCCTTGAGAAAGGCGGGTGTCTGCACGAACACCTGTGTCTCACGAAAGACGTCGTGTCGTGGGCCAGCGCGTCGAAAGCGGTGGTGTGCCGGCGCCGGCTTTGCGTCGGCGAAGCGACGCTGCGGGAATTTGCGGTCAACGCGGAGGACGACCCACCTGCTGTTCGTCTTGCTATGCTCGTCGGCGTCCGGGAAATGGGCATCAAAGAAGCGCTGGGGTGGAGCGATGACACGGAGGCGTGGCGAGCCCGGGTTATTTGGTTCAAGCGCAGGGACGCGGAGGCGAGGAAAGAAAAAGGTGAAGGAGAAAGCGCGAAACTCGATACCGAGTTTCCCGATTTAACCGACGCCGCGCTCGAAACGTCCTTGGAGGTTTGGCTGGTGCCTCACCTCGCCGGCGTCGCGTCTAAATCCGCGCTCCGGAAAAAAGTCGACGGCAACTCGTTGCTACGGAACCTGCTGACGTACGACCAGCAACAGGAAATAGACAGGAGCTGCCCGTCGAAGTTCACGTGCCCAAGCGGCAGTAATTTAAAAATCGAGTACGACAGCAAAAGCGGCGTCCCCGTGTTGCGCGCGCGTCTGCAGGAGCTGTTCGGTCTTGATGAGTCGCCTTTCGTAGGCAGAGTGTCAGGTTCGAACCGGTGGCGAGTGAACATAGAGGTGCACCTCCTGTCGCCCGCCTCACGACCGGTACAGGTCACCTCAGACCTGAAAAGCTTCTGGGAAAACGCATACCACGACGTGGCGAAGGAAATGCGCGGGCGGTACCCGAAACACTTTTGGCCGCAAGACCCGAGGGTCGCGGAGGCGACGAACCGTGCGAAACCGAGGAAGGAAAAGAGTAAGTGAGGAGGTTTAACGGGGAAGGTGGTTTAAGGGGTATGAGGGAGTATTTTGAGGGTTACGAGGGAGTATTTTAAGGGGTATGAGGGAGTTTTTTAAGGGCTATGATAGAGTATTTAGACTAGAAACTATCACTTCTCTTCTTCGTCTTCGTCTTCTTCCTCGTCTTCCTCCTCTTCTTCTTCGTACGCCGCCCACAGGTCGTCATCGTCCGGGACGTTTGCGAAGTTTTCCGAGCCGTTTTCGTCACTCTCCTTCTCGATCCCCCCCACCCGCTCGATACTCACGAGCCGCAAAACCGCTCTTCCCTGTTCCTCGGATTCCGCAACATCCACCTCACCCACGATTTGCCAGTCCAAATCCCCAGCCGGGTCTTTGATTTTCTGCGTCACCACCCAGTGTTTAGGGTCGGTTTCGTCCACTTCAAACAACTCGGGCGACCGCGCGGTTTGGTCGGTCGCCATGGTGTCGTGCCCGCTCTGCCAAAACGGCTCTATCAGCTCATAAAGCTCATCCACCCCCCACGGCCGGGCCCGGTCCCTAGAAGTGGGGTACTCAGAAAGCTCCTTCATGTCCTCCTCGTCGCCTTCCGCTAAGAGCTGCACCCACCGAAACGCGCCGTTCCGCACCATCACCCGGAACGCTCTTCCTGACGAAAAAACCTTTTTCGAATCGCTCAACCGCGCCGCGCGCAACGCCGCGAGCTCCTCCACGTTTGTCGCCTGGCTCGCCGCCCCAGGGTCTTTCAGCGCCTCCCACTCGTCAATCAGGCTACTATCAACCTGGCGAATGGTTTCGCAAAGCCAGTCCTCCAGATCCTCAACCGCGGGGGATTTCAAGTTCGCCGGGACGTTCTGGACGAGGCTTTTGTACGCGTCAGTGAGGTACCGCAACACTGCGCCTTCGCTCCGGTTCAGGGAGTGGAAAACGACGTACTTGTTAAAGTCGAACCCGAGTTCGTACATTTCACGAGCGATGGCTTTGGGTTTCACGACCTCATCCCCAACGTACGGGTGCGCTTTTTTGAAAAATTCGTACGAAGCCTCCAGTTCGTCTCGCAACGGCGCCGGCGCCGCCATCTCGTCAAGCACCGCGACGCGGTCGTCAAACTCCACGCCGTCGTGTTTCATTTTTCCCATTTCCCTGCGTTTCATCCTGTTGAGTTGTGCGTAGATAACGGGCGATGGCGTGTCTAGCACTGACTCTAGTGTGGACAACACATCCAGGGCGTACAGCTCGTCCTTCCCTTTCGACCGCGCCACCCAATCGTCGCCGTACTTTTTCAATAGCGACGGCAGAAACTCAACCGCGAACAAAGACAAGGGCTGGGTTAGGTCGAAATTATCCGACAAATCGAACCCCAGGGTCACGGACCTGCCCGACGTGTCCAACGCTCCAGCTTCTTGAACAATGCCCGCGTCCCGTAACGACCTGTACATGCTAATCGCGCGTCGCGCGTGTTTCCTTTGCCGGATTTTCGGTTCGTGGTTTTTGGTGAGCAGGTTGAACAACCCTTTTTTGCCGTCGCCTTTTCGCGACAGCACGGCGAGCAGCATGCCGTGCGTCACTTCAAAGGATGAATCCAGGGTTTCAGGCACACCAACCTCGCCTTTCTTGAAGCTATCCTCGTTCCACATCACGAAGCCTTTTTCGGGGGCTTGCGCTTTTTTGATATTTTTCGCCTTCCCTCCGGCCGCCGCCTTTTGCAAACTTTTCTTTTCCGCCCGCAGGTTCTCGACGACGTGCGGCGGGGCTTGGCACCACACGAACCCTTCCGTGTCGAACCCCCGTCGGCCAGCTCGGCCGGCGATTTGCTGGAACTCCCGCGTGGTTAGCAACCGGCTTTTGTTGCCGTCGAACTTACACAGCTGCGTGAACAGCACTGACCTTATTGGGACGTTCACGCCCACGCCCAGGGTGTCCGTTCCGCAAATCACCTTCAGCAACCCTTTTCCCGCGAGCTTCTCGACAAGCAACCGGTACTTCGGAAGCAAACCGGCGTGGTGCACCCCCACGCCGTGTGAGATGTACCGCCACAGCTCGTTCCCTACCGGGGTGTCGAACTTGAAATTTCCTATTTCCTTTTTGATGTTCCCTTTTTCGGCGGCGGTGAGGTTCAGGGTGCTGCACAAATCCTGCGCGCGTTCGTTCGCGGTTTTCTGCGTGAAGTTCACCACTGATTGTTGAAAGAAAAGGGTCAGTCTTGTATGGGCAATCAGTCGGGGGAATGTGGTAAATGGGAAATACTCACCATACACGGGCGAGCGGTTCGTGTCCAGAAGCGTGTTCACGGATTCAAGAAGCGGGGTTGTTCTGTACTCGTACGTCAGGGGGACGGGCCGGTCGCCGCCACCGACCGTGGTTACCTTTCGTCCCGCGTTGTTTTTCGTGAGAAGCCTTTCAAACTTTTTGCAATCGCCGAACGTCGCGCTCATCAGCAGGAACTGCGCGTCTGGGAGCTCCACCAGAGGGACCTGCCACGCCCACCCGCGGTCGCGGTCGCCGTAAAAGTGGAACTCATCCGCCACGACCAAGCCGCAGTCTAGTTCACGGCCTCTTCGTAAAGATGCGTTCGCCAGGACCTCGGCGGTGCAACAAAGAATAGGCGCGGTCGGGTTGACGCTCGCGTCGCCGGTGAGCAACCCGACGTTTGACGCGCCGAACTCCTTGCGATGAAGAAAAGAAAGTGTCAGTCCTGTATGGGCAGAGGTAATAGTCCCTTCTGGTACGAGTATGGGCAGAGGTATAGCCGTCCCTTCGTCAGGACGAGTATGGGAATACAAGTCGTCTACAATTTGGGAAACGCGCAAGGCCGTACCTTGACGAGCTGGAAAAACTTTTCAGTCACCAGAGCCTTCAGGGGGGCGGTGTACCACGCCGCCTGCGTTTCATGCAAAATGATGAAATTAACAAGGAGGGTATGGGAGCGGAGTCAGGAAAAAGTGAAAAATCGTGACGGTTCCAGTTCGTCTGGTGCATTTATCGGGGGCGGTGGCCACGTTGCACTCGGCACGATCCGAGAAAAAGTTTGCACGAGACGCGTCGCGTCGTCTCGTCGCGGGGGTGACCCCCCCGGGTGGTCTGGTTCGTTTGGAAACGCTGATTGTGCGTGCCGTGAAATTCGCGCGTACGTACGTCTCCTCTCGCAGTAGCCGCGGCGATCGCGGCGGTCGCGACTAAGGTCTTGCCACTACCGGTGGGCGTGGTGAGGAGCACGCTGTTGCCCTCCACCAGTTCCATGATGGCTTCTTCCTGTGCTTCGTACAGCTCCATTTTCTTAGTGACCGTCGCCCACTCCAAAATGCACTCGAACATCGCCTCCGCGCTGTCATCCTCCAGCGCCATCACCGCGCGCGTCAGCGACCCCACCGATACCCCGGTGTCGTCCATAGCGTCCTGGCGCAAAGGGATATCCACCACGTCGGCGGCTGCGGATGCGCGGACGCCGCGCGCGCGTGGAGACGCACGAGCGACCACCGCGTGTACCCTAGCGCCAATGCGACCATCTCGACGCCCTGCTTGCGAGGGTCCCGGTGGCACGACCACCGATCGTGACGCGACCGCACGCATCCCGTGCCGCTGTTCTGAGTGAGGAAGGGCGAGGTACGAGAAGGTGCCCTTTTTTCGGGGACGTAAAAACGTGAAGGAAGGCTGGAATCTGGAATCCTCGAAAGCAGAAAGGAGCATGTGTCACGTTTTGCGATGCGCAAGCTCTTCTGTAATTCGCCAGACTGGCAAATGGAGTGTGGAAAACAGTCTCCAGTCCAAAACACATGTGTTTTCTTTCATTACCCACCGCCGGCGGCCGCGTTGACTCAACACCCCCTTCGAGTGTATGGCCGACCCTGTTGACGCTAAGGGCGCGCCATGGACTGACGCTGAAGACGTCGTTCTGACCCAGCTCCAGGTACGCCCCCCCACAATCCCCGTGCGGCGCGCGCTTCTTGTCTGCCGAACCACATGTCTCAATTCATATTCGCTCGCGCTCACGAAACGTATCTCCATCGGACCCCCCGCAGGCCAAGCACGGCAACCGCTGGGCCTCCGTCGCTGAGGAAATGCCCAACGGCAGGACCGGGCAGCAGTGCGCGCAGCGCTGGCGCCACAAGGTGAACCCCGAGATCCGCAAGGACAAGTGGACGGACAACGAAGACGCCAAGGTACGCCGCACCCCCTCTCTCCGGCGGACCGAGTGTGCACCAGCCGCGGCCCTTCAAACCGCAAACAGGCGGAATTTTCTCAAACTTTTGCAAACACGCTGAAACGCGCCGACAGCTCACAAATTCTCCCTCTCACCATCCACCCCAAGCTCCGCGCGCTCGTGGACGTCCACGGCTTGCGCTGGGCGGACATTTCGCGCCACATGGAGGGAAGAACGGACCAGCAGTGCATGGGTCGCTGGAGGAGGCACCTCGATCCTCTCGTGAAAAGAGACACCTGGAGCACGGGCGAGGATCGGCGGCTCGCGGAGTTGCGCGTGGCGCATGGCGCCAACTGGAGCGCCATCGCGAAGCAGGTGGAGAACCGCACGGCGCAGCAGTGTCGCGCGCGGTGGTTCCAGGCGCACTTCACCGGGCACGTGTACCTGGACGCGAACGGCACGCTGCTTTCGAAGCAGGAGTGCGACGTACAGGAAGCTGCGGTGACCTCGGCGAAGGCGGCGGCGGCGGCTTCGGGGAAGACGCTACGCCCGAACGGCGTCAAGCAGCAGAAGGCGCACTCTTCGGTTGAGAACGTGATGAAAGCCAAGGGCGTGGTGAAGGAGGAGACCGGGAAAGGAGGTACCAAGAAACGGGCGCGAAACAACAACGCGGGTTCCGCGGGTTCCGGTGCCGGATCCGGGTTTGACGGCGAGACGAGCGAGGAGCGACGCCGACGCTTGGCGCGCGACGCGAGCGGGCGGTTCGCGCCGAAGGACGACGGCGTCGCGCGTGCGACGCCCGTCGCGACGCCCGCCACGACCCCCGCGAAACCCTTCTCCGAGGCTCCCGCGCTTCGCAAGAAACCGCACGCGCCGAGACAAAGGCGAGTCGCGCTGGCGACGAACGCAGCGCGAGTCTCTTCTCGCGGGGAGGTTTACGAGTCGGAAAACAACAACGTGGGCGCCAGCGCCGGGCGCGCGCGCGCGCTTTCCCTGAGCTTGAAGAACCTCCTACCCGTGGCCAATGGTGCGTGGCCCCCCGACGTCGCGGACTTCATGGCCAAGCAAGCGGCGCTGGTCTCCCCCGCCTCGGCGCGCACCTCGCCCGCCGCGTCGCCCGCCGCGGTAATAAGCGACCCCCCTCCTGTGCTCAAGGACCGCGCCTCTTCGGGGCTCACTCGCAACGGGTCGAGTTTTCTGTTCCGGGACGACGCCAAGCCGTCGTCGCCGTTCGAGCTGGCGGGCGCCGGGCTCGCCACGATGAGCTCGGGGGACTGGGGTTTGATGCTGGGCGGCGACATCGGAAGCGTCGCGGCGATGTTGGAAACCGCGAGCAAGGCGATGCGGGAGGAAACGCAACGGGTGCCGAACATGACCACCGGGATTGGGAACGACAGCTTCAAGCTCGCCATCGAGCGCATGACGCCGACGCTCGGGGAAAGGGTGCCGAACATGACCTCCGGGATTGGGAACGACAGCTTCAAGCTCGCCATCGAGCGCATGACGCCGACGCTCGGGGAAAGGGTGCCGAACATGTCCTCCGGGATTGGGAACGACAGCTTCAAGCTCGCCATCGAGCGCATGACGCCGACGCTCGGGGCGAGGTGAAAATCGGCGAGACGTCAATCGGGAACACGGGAAGGGAACTTTGCGCTTCTAGAAACAGAAGAGACGCGCGTGACTTGACTTGAACTGCATATTGATTATTACACTATTTACATAGGGCATGGGATACTTTCGTTGTACATAACATAAATGCATCGTTACTTTACCTCATGACCCATGACACACACACGACATCACACAAACCTTTCTTTTTTTCTTACGAACGTCGAGCTAACCAGTGCGGCTAGATCCTTGCCTTTCACAGTTTTTTCTAAAAATCTATTGGTCTTTGTGTTTCCGCTCGCCGAACGCGTACTCCGCGGCGTCTTGAAAAACCCCCGCGCGCGCCGAAGCGCGCTCCGCGGATTCCAAACCCGGCCTTTTTTTTGTGAAAGGTTTTACGGCCTTGCCATCGCTCGTACCGATATCATTTTGGTCTGCCACCGGCACGCCTCGGTCCACGGCGTTTTTCGCAGCCAAAAGCACACCGGCGGCGGCTGGTGGCGACCACGGTAACGACGGCCCGGAGAACGTCTCGAGGGTTTCTTGTGTGTCACCCTGTTCTTCGTCACCCTTGATGACGTCCAACGCGCGTCGAAACACGAAATTCGACGTCCGCGGAACCCCCCAGCGGTCCCTGTTTTCCGACTCGAGCACCACGGCGACTGCGTTCTGTGGTGTCACGCGCACGTGCGTTTCCTGCCTACTGCCCTTCGTCACCCGCACCACGCACGCGGCTTGGCACAAACCCCAGCACTTTTTTCTCTGTGATTGCAAAAGAAAAGTGTCAGCCTTGTATGGTCAAACAGTGTGCCTGGATTTGGGAAACGCGCAATACGTACCTGCTCGCACCGCCACGTTCCGGGCGCCGCGTTTGCAATCGCCGCGTGGATCTCCGCGCTCCCGGCTTTTCCGCACGCCTTGCCCGCGCACACCTCCACGAACGCGGACTCCACGAGGGCGGGCGGGGGGTACACCGGGTCAGCTGGGTACCTTGAACGCGCGTTTGAATACTTTTGGTGAAGTGTGTCCTCGGAATCGTCAAACCCCGACCCCGGCGCGGCGGCGGCGTCCTGGGCGAGCCACGGAGGCCACGCCGAGACCGGCGCGCCGCCGCCCGTCACCGTCGTTTCGTCCCTCCTGCCGTTCGCCTTTCGGTCATCCATCGGCGACACAAAAATGCCCTCGCCGCCGTCATCCACGCTTTCGTCGATGAAGGAAATGGAGCAGAACGGGTTCGACGCGGCGAAGGCGGGGTCGTCGCAGTTTTCGTCTGTGCGGGGCGCGTTTTGGGCAGAAGAAAAAGGTTCCGAAACCACGACGTCTTCCGCGTTTCCATCGCCAAGACCGCGCGTGGCGTTTCGGAACAACGCGCGAAACGTGGATTTTGGTGTAGGCCCATCTCTCCATTGCGACGGGATATCAACCTCAGCGTTTTGTTTGTCGTCGTCGCCAATATCCTCGCCCCCGCCGCTCGCGCACCTCGGCACCGATGAAACGCGGCGCCCACTGGTACGCCACGCCGCAGACGAAATCGCGCAACGAACCACGCAGTCATCACGGCGTCGCGCGGCACTGACAAGCCGCCGCGTGTGCGAGACGCACACCGGAAACCGCGTGGACGTGGACGCGATTGCCATGGACGAACACGTCGACGCGCGCATCGCGTCGACCCGTCGCGCGTGACGGAGTGATGACGAGGGCACACGCTTTTATCCAAAGCCAAAGTGTCGTTGCTTGTCGAAAATGGGATCGCGAAATCAGGGAAGTGATGATGATAAGTGATTGACACGTGAGAAGCGTTGACGGCTCTGCGAACCAAAGCACCGACGCACGCGCGCTTCTGATTCACAAAGTATACCGTCGTTGTCCCAAAAACGTTCACTCCGTCCATCCTAACAAAACCACACTACCCGACCATTCACGCCCCCAACTTAGCGAGCAGCTCTTGTTCTTCGTTGATCGGATTTTTCGCCTCCAGTTTCACAAGATCCAGCGGGGTTTTCCCCGTGCCGTTTTTCGCGTCCACGTCGCACCCTTTTTCCAAAAGCGCCTTGACCGCGAAGGTTTTGCCGTACCCGCACGCGTAGTGCAGGGGGGTGTTCTTTTTTTCATCCACCGCGGTGAGATCGGAGTTCGCGTTGAGGAGCATGTTGAAGATCGTTTCACCCGCGTCGCCCTTCCCGAACGCGATGGCGTAGTGCAACGGCGTGCGCTTCGAGGGGAAAGAAAAGGGTCAGTCTCTTCCGTCGGCGAGTGGGCGGTTCGTAACAGTTACCAGGGCCCTGTATCAATTTACATCCACCACAGGGCCCGCCAGGAAACGTTACCCGTGGTGCACTTCCTTTTAATGACGGCCGTGGACGTCATGGACGGGGCGGCAGAAACAGCCGGCGGGATGATTTGGGAAAGAAACGCGCGCACCTTTGACGAATCCCGCGCATCCACGTCCTTCCCGACGGCAATGAAATCCTCAACCGCCTCCTGGTCTCCGTACCGCGCGGCGTCGTGAAGGGTTTCGACTTCCGGGGCGGGTGCGGGAGGTGCGGCGGGTGCGCCTCCTGGGACGTCCACAACCGGTATGTCCCCCCCCACCGCCGCCCGGATGGCTTCTTCGCCGCCTGAGAATGTAAAAATAAATGTCAGTCTTGTATGGGCAATCAGTCGGCGGAATGTGGTAAATGGGAAATACTTACCCAGCTTGTCGTTGAGTTTCTTGAGAAACGCGGTGTCGCTGCTGTACTTCATCATGGCGCTCGGGCCGTTTTTCTGCACGTCGTTGAAAAAGTTTTGGAAATCCGGGTCGTCTTTTAACCCCGCGATACGCTTCTGCATGTCCGGGTTCGAGATCATGTTGTTCATCGCGCTCATCTGTTTCGCCACCATCGGGTTGTTCATCATGCCGCTCATCTGCGCCATCTGATCATTCACCTTCTTCGCGGTTTCCGGATCTTTCATCGCCTGTTCATACGCCGCCTGGATCTCCTTCATCTTCTCCGGGTCCATGTTGCCCATCATCCCCGCGAGGTTGGGGGGGAGGCCCGCGTTGGCGATGATCGTTGAACCGCGTCCGCGACCTTGGGAGGCGCCGCGCAGGCGCACCGCGGCACCAGGGGCACCGCGCGCGCCCGTTCGCACGGCCTGGCAGGGGGCCGCGGCGCGCGGGCAGGATCGCGCGCGGAGAGGAACGAAAACGCGCGCGGCCGCGGAGACGGTCATGCAGGCCATCGGCAGGGCGTCGTGTGAGGTGCACGGAGTGAGGTGCGAGTGGCAAGATACGCGCGGTGGCGCGCGGTCTTGAGTGTCGTGACAGCTTTGGAATCGGAGCGCTGAGGAACTTCTGACTGGAGGATAACTGGAGATCGCCGATGAGACGATGCAGGGTGAAATCAGCAGTCTTGTATGGGCAAACAGTGTTGGGATTTGGGAAAGGCCCAATACGACTTCGGGTCGGAGCCCTCGCCAAAGCTCTGGCAGAGCGCCACGCGGCAATAACCGCTTTCGATTGCTCAGGTTTTACGCGCGATCGCGACCCCGAGGCTCACTCGTGACCGCACCCGGCCATCGTTGGACACCACCGTCCTCCGATCTCCGAATCTCACGACGGCGCCCGCTCGACGCGCCCTGGTCGCCGCGCTTCACTCCGTTCGCGCACGCGTGGTTTCGATCGGCATCCCGTCCGGCACGCCGTCGCCCCAATCGACGCACGCGTCGTTCGCCGCGATGAGCGCCTCCTGTGTCGCCCCCGCCGCGGTTTCGGCTTCGGCCGCCTCTCGCGCGGCGTCTCTGCGCCGCGCGCCCAACGCGCGGCGTCTCAGCACCTGCCGCGCGGTCGCGGCCCCCGCCCCAATCGCCCCCAACGAGATGAAGCCGCCCGCGAACCTTCACGGGTTCAAGCTGGTAAGAGAAGAGTACGTCCAAGAGTACGACGCGAAGGTTTTCCTGTTTGAGCACTTGAAAACCGGCGCCGAGGTGATGAGTCTTTCCAACGACGACGAGAACAAAACCTTCGGCGTGACGTTCCGCACTCCACCCGAGAACAGCACTGGTATTCCGCACATCCTGGAACACTCCGTGCTTTGCGGGTCGCGGAAGTACCCGATCAAAGAACCGTTCGTGGAGCTCATCAAAGGATCGCTGAACACGTTTCTCAACGCAATGACGTACGTATTGTATTTCCCAAATCCCAACACTGTTTGCCCATACAAGACTGACACTTTTCGTTACAATAAAAGGTACCCCGACCGCACGTGTTACCCCGTCGCGTCGTGTAACCTGCAGGACTTCAAGAACCTGGTTGACGTGTACCTAGACGCCGTTTTCCACCCGCGGTGCATGACAAACGAAAAGACGTTCCTGCAGGAAGGGTGGCACTACGAGTTGGACTCGCCTGAGGGCGAGATGACGTTCAAAGGCGTCGTGTTCAACGAGATGAAAGGCGTTTATTCCTCGCCCGAGTCGGTGCTTGCCCGGGAAGCACAACAGGCGCTGTTTCCGGACAACACCTACGGCGTGGATTCGGGCGGCGACCCGCGTGTGATTCCCGATTTGAGTTTCGACGAGTTCAAGGAGTTCCACCGCAAGTTCTACCACCCGTCAAACGCGCGTTTGTGGTTTTACGGCGACGACGACGTGGGTGAGCGCTTGGAGATCCTTGATGGGTTCCTAAGCGAGTTTGACCGGGAACAAGTCACCAGCCAGGTTGCGACGCAGCCGTTCTTCACCGAACCCAAACGCGTCGTCGCGTCCTACGTCGCGGGCGAGGGCGAGGAAGGCGAGGAACAGAAATCGTTCGTACAAGTGAACTGGCTTTTGAACGACGGGCCGTTTGACCAGGAAACCGCGCTCGCGGTTGGTTTCTTGGATAACCTCCTAATGGGCTCCCCCGCCGCGCCCCTTAGGATGGCCCTGGAGGAGTCCGGCCTCGGGGAAGCGATTGTTGGCTGGGGCTTGGAGGATGAGCTGCGCCAACCCACGTTCGCGATCGGGTTGAAGGGCGTCGCGTCCGCGGACGTGGCGAAGGTCGAGGCGCTCATCGAAGCCACGATCGCGCAAATCGCGAAGGACGGGTTCACGCAAGCCGCGATCGACTCCTCGGTCAACACCATCGAGTTCTCCATGAGGGAGAACAACACCGGGTCGTTTCCCCGAGGTTTGAGTTTGATGTTGCGCTCGCTCTCCGCTTGGTTGTACGACGGCGACCCGGTGATGCCGCTGCGGTTCGAAGAGCCTTTGGCTCAGTTAAAGGCGAGGATGGCCAGCGAAGACGTGTTCACGCCGCTGATAAAAAAGCTCCTGATTGACAACAAGCACTGCGTAACAATCGAACTAAACCCGGATAAAACCATGGCCAAAACCCAGGATGACGAAGAAAAAGCGAGGATCGCGAAGGTACGGCCTTGGGTCTTTCCCAAATCAAAGCCTCCCTGTTCGCCCATACTCGTACCAGAAGGGACTATTACCTCTGCCGATTGTCCAGAGTAATTACTCACTCACATTACGAAAGACTGACACTTTCTTTTACTATTCTCAGTACCGCGCCGGTTTATCCCCCGCCGAGATCGAAAACGTCGTCGCCGAAACCTTGGAACTGAAGAAACTACAAGAAACCCCGGATTCACCAGAAGCCCTTTCCTGCGTTCCCACGCTTTTGGTGTCGGATATTGCAAGAGAAGCGAAAAGCATCCCCACCGACGTCTCCACCATAGGACCCACGAAGCTCCTCACGCACGATATCGCAACCTCGGAGATTCTGTACGCCGAACACCTCATGGTACGTCGCGCGGCGCCCAAATTTTCTCCCCGTTTTTCTTTTGTTTTCTCCCGGCCGTTTCGTTTCCCGAAACTCCGCACTCCATACCACGCCACGTACGGGCCTCACTGCAAAGTGGGCGATCGTCCGGAGGCACATTAATGAGTGCCAGAACACACAGAGACGCCGCTATAATGCGGCGCGCGGGGGATGTCACCCCGCGCCCGTTTCGCTGCGACGTCACAGTTCTCCTCCGTCTTTGCATCAGTTTGTTTTTTGTTTTTTGTTTTTTTCGTACCCAAGCTTCGACTTCGTTTTGACGCGTTCACTCCCTACCCCCCACAAATCGCAGGACTTGCACGCGGTGCCCATGGAGCTGATCCCCCTGGTGCCTCTTTGGTGCCGCGCGATGCAGCGCATGGGCACGTCGAAGCGCGACTTTGTCGAGTTTGACCAGACCATCGGCGCCACCACCGGCGGTTTCTCGCTTTCGCCTTTCGCGTCCTCCATCCGAGGCACCGATGACGTCGCCGCGTACCTGGTGCTTCGCGGCAAGTCAACCGCGGCGCAGGCGGGTGCTCTGCACGACTTGATGGGAGAGATGCTCCTCGAGGCGCGACTCGACGACCGCGCAGTTTTCAAGCAACTCGTGGATGAATCGCGCGCCGGCGCCGAGTCGAGGGTGCAATCCGGCGGCCACTCCGTGGCTGCCGGCAGACTGGACGCCATGGACAACGTCGCGGGGTACGTCAACGAGCAACTCGGGGGGTTGGCGCAGCTGGATTACCTGAAGAAACTTGCGAAACGCGTGGAAACGGATTGGGACGGGGTGGTGGCGGATATGGAAACTATTCGTGCCGCCGTTGTGCAACGCGCCGGGTCGGTTACCAACCTCACCGCGGATGCTAAGACCTTGGAATCCACCGCTGGGGCGGTTGAGACTTTCTTGAACTCGTTGCCCGCGACCGGTGTTGGCGCGGTGACCACGCCGTGGCCCACAACCCTGCTCCTCCCGTCCCAGAACGAGCTCATCACGGTACCCACGCAGGTGAACTACGTGGGCAAAGGCGCGAACTTGTACAAAGCCGGGTACGACCTGCACGGCAGCGCGTACGTTATTAACAAGCTTTTAGGAACGACGTGGCTTTGGGACCGCGTACGCGTGGTGGGGGGCGCGTACGGGGGCTTTTCCGATTTCGATTCGCACTCCGGGATGTTTTCGTACCTTTCCTACCGGGACCCCAACTTGATGAAAACCGTGGCGAACTACGACGCGACGGTTGATTACTTGAAGGATTTGAAAATCGACGACGAAGAGCTCACGAAATCCATCATAGGCACGATGGGCGAGCTTGATTCGTACCAGCTCCCCGATGCGAAAGGGTACACCGCGCTTATGCGCAACTTGCTCAAGGTGGAGGACAGCGAAAGGCAGCAGCGCAGGGAGGAGGTTTTAAGTACCACGGAAAAGGATTTCGCCGCGTTTGGCGAAACCCTGGAAGCGGCGCGCGCGCCGGGCGCGAAAGTAGTCGCCGTGTGCTCCCCCGAAGCCGCCGCGGCGGCGCAGAAGGAACGCCCGGACTTGGACTTCAAGGTGACGAAGGTCATGTAAGGCGATGGGGGTGGGTTTCGGTGGAGCCTAGCGGAGGCGCGGCTTGGGGGCGTTTCAATTGAAATTGTATGACATTTTTTGCAAAAACGAAAACTCCCGAGCATCGTACTTTCTTCACCTCACGATCACACCCGCGCACACCAGGTTCCTGGTGACCCGGGGGTTTCTTGTTGTTTCTTCTGCGCACGCCACGTTCACGTCCCCGGTGGCGCGATGTCGGTGTGCGCGAATGCCTCTGTGGCACCTATCGTCCCCACCCGGGGCGTTCCCCGAATGCAAAGACGCAAAGTCGGTATCTGCCAGCTCAGCAATCGTCGATCCGTGGTTGCATCCGACTCCTGTGACACCAAGGATGCGCTAACCCTGGTGCCGCTTCCGCAGACGTGCGCGGAGATGGTGGCGCAGTGCGCGTCCGTTGTGCGTCGTGCCGCGTCACCTTTGGGCGGCAACCTCAACCGGCAGAGTTTGGAGCTTTTGTTACCCATCAACAATCGCCGGAACGAATTCACATCGGTGGAGGCGGATGACTACGGCCAGAACGACGTAGACGTATACACCGCCGCGATTGAGACGGCGAGCGCGCTGGTTCGCTTAATCGACCCGGAGGGGGGGGACATCGCCGCAAAAAGAGTGGACAGGGACAACGACCCGGTGGGGGTTGTTCAAAACGCATCCGGCTCGGTGCGGGCGCTCGTGATTCCAAACGCGCAGGACTTGAAAGTGTTGCGCGAGCTCGCCGAGTTGGGCGACGCGAACGGGACGCAAATCACGCTGTTAGTAAACCCGCAGTGGAACGACGTAGGCCAGGTGGTGAGCGATTTCGGGGTAGGGCCGTGGCGGAAAAAGGCGACCAGCTTTCTCGACACGTTCGCGGCGGTGTACTCGCTGACGGAAAAACGAGTCGGCGCCGCGGCGACCAGGGACCCCGCGAACGGAGGCGACTTCATGGGCGTCGGCGGTGTTGCAAGGGTTCTGAAACTATTGGGAAGTGAATACCAGGTCTTTGCGATGGGACAGGACGGGTCAAGCGAGTGCGTGTGCGTGGTTCAAGAGACGCCGACGTATGAATACTTGGAAAAACAAGTTTTCACCAAGCGCGAGTTCTCGCTGCTTCGCCGGCGCGGCGGCGAGAGTGTCGGGCCGAGTCTCGAGAAACGGCTAGAGCGGAGCGCGCTTGAGGCCCGAAATGCGAATGCGCATAGCGACGGGGCGTCATCAATGGACTGGTCAATAGCCAGCGTCGCGGAAATCACGGCGGCGGTGCGGGTAGGCGCGATCGGCGCAAGCGACGTCGCCGGGTTCGGAAAGACCGGAATCCGAACCGCGCTCGGCGCGCTCGGGTTACCCACGTCTGGGAAACTCGAAACGATGCGGGAACGTTTACGGGAGGCGCTGCTGGGGAAAGACAAAGGGATGTACGAGTTTTAGGATCTAAAGTGCACTTCCTTAGCGCTCGTTGTTGAAGTATTGAACGATTGAACGAGACGGTTTATTTTAGAAGCATCCTAAAGCGGTTGAATTTTACGCTCGCACACATCACCGGCACCCGAGCACCGCTTTCCCGTACTCATCCACGGTGGGGTTTTCGCACACCCGCTGCGCGTCGGATGAGCTCAACAGCGCGCCTTCCCAGTTCACCCCGGCTAAGTTGGCCCAGTTGTTCCCCTTGTCCTTCCCGAACCTCGCGTTTGTCACGATGGCGTTGTCGAAGTTCGCGTTGCGCAAATCGCTCCCCGCGAAGTCCACGGCGAAAAAATTCGTCGAGCTGAGGTTGGCGTTTACGAACGAGCTCCCGATCGCCTTCGCGCGGCTCATCTCGCCTCCCGTGAACGTGACGTCGTCGAATTTCGCGTTGCTCGCGATGGCGCCGCTCAGAACCTTCCCGTCCATCACGAAACCGGTGTAGTCGCATCCAGACAAATCAAGCACGGCTTCGGGCAACGCTCCACTGGCCACCTCGAGGCTGAACTTAGCTCGCGTTTCCCGGAACAAATCCAGCGCCTCCAGGGTGCACCCGCCGGGCATCTCCGCCACCGGGGGGGGTCGCTGGCCGGGTTCCGCGAGGCAACAGGGGGGGGACGCGAGGAGCACCAAGCCCGCCGCGACCGTGCCGAAAACTTTCGACGACGTGGACGGAAAGCAGTCACGATCTGTCGACGATGACACGGCGACGCCGCGTGTACCCCCGGCGCGAGCGTTGCTACGAATCGCACGCCGCGGCGTGACAACACGCGAGGTTACCGTTGATGGGGCGGGCGAGGTCGCCATCGCGAAGACCATCGCAGAGTGGAGCGCGTGTCGCTGTGCCCTCCGCGAACCATGGCAAGGATGGATATTTGGGGAGTGCCGATTCTTGGCTCGGCCGTTTCGCTTTTGTTTCTGGCCACGCACGATTTTCAAATTGTTTGAAAGGTCCGCTGCGCATGCCCCCCACTGTCACTCGACACCGCGCCCGTGTTTTCGTCACTCGCGTCACTCGTTCACCATGGGCAAGAGCGGCGTGAAGGTGTCGATTCCCGATGCAAGGAAAGCGGCGAAGAAAACCGCTAAGCTCGCGGCGGCGAAGAAGCTTGAAGATGCGGTCACCGCGGCCGAGGCGTTGGACCCGGAAATCGCGTTGGCGCCGTTCATCGCGAAGCCGTTCGTCCGGAACGGCCTGGGCACGTCCGTGCAGTGCGTTGCGGACGCACGCAAGATCAGTGCTGAGGACAAGGGTTGGATTTGGAACTTGCTTGAAACGAACATGCGGCCCGTGTACGGCCCGACCGCGTGGCGGAAGGAGGCGAAGGAGAAAAAATCCGAGATGACCGCCGCTGATGCGCGGTATTTAATCGCGCGCGCCACAGACGTCCCTAACGAAAGCTCCGGAAACGGAAACGACCCCGACACACCCTGTCTCGGTTTTGTGCACTACAAGTTCGTCGTGGAGGAAGGCGTGTGTGTGTTGTACGTGTACGAGCTTCAAATCGCACAAAACGCGCGGCGACGCGGCGTGGGTAAATTCCTCATGATGCTCGCGGAGGTTTTGGCGAAACAAGCGGGTTGCGCCGGCGTGATGCTCACGGTGCAGTGCGTCAACGCGGCTGCAATTTCCTTTTACGAAAAAAACAAATACGTGCTCTCGCCGATATCGCCGCGAAAGTGCGACCCGTGGGCGTTCGAGGAGAACCAGTACGACTATGACATCTACCAGAAAATCTGGACCGACGACGCGGCGGCGCTTTTGCGGAAAGAAGGCGACGCCGCCTTCGCGGAAAACGAGGAGATGTTCCGCACCGCCTCCGTGTTCGTGCACAGCAACGACGAACTAAAGGAGGCGTTCAAAAAAGCGCAAATCGCGTGACACAAAGGACACGCTTATCGCACGTCGTATCAATAGATAAATAAAGTTCCGGTGTCTACTTTTTGCTCTTCTTTGCGCTTTTCTTTTCGCTTTTCGATTCCTTGTCCCTTTTTTTTTTCTTCGTCCCTGGCGTTTTCGCGCTTTCGCCGCCAGCCTCCTCGCCCCCAACCTCCTTCGCCTTTCGCATCAGCGTCACGCGTCGCGTGAGCGGCCTTCCTTGCGCGAACTGCGCGCTGTTTTTCGAACCCGAGCCACACGGAGGCAGGACGAACATGTGTTTCGTGGTTTCCAAATCCTCCTGTACCATTCGGTACTTCTTCCCCCCCGCTTTGAACGAACAAAGCTCCTCGCCCGCCCCAGACCCGGCGACCTTGAATCGCAGGCCCCGCAAATCCTCCACCGTCACGTCCCCGGGCGCCTGAATCAGCCACAGCTCGTCCTCACCGGGCACTGACTGCAAAGGCAAGGATGTTTCGTCCACCAAGCCCACGATCGTGGCGGGAATGAACTCGCCAACGGGAGAAGGCTCGAACGCGCCGGGACCGAGGCTCATGGTCACGGCGCACCGAAGAGTGTCGGCGGCTTTGTTTTTGGCAACTGAAAATAAAAAAACTTTTTCAGGTTTTTCCGTTCCACGACGGGGCGCCGATCGATCGGCGCGTCACACGTCCCCGCGCTCCTTCCGATGCCGCGCCGTGAAGGTCGCGTCGGTGTGATGAAGGTTCTGTTCGCGCTGGCCGTTCTCGCGAGCCTCGCCACGACCGCGCACGCGATCTACGAGGACCAGGTCGGGAGCTTCGACTGGCACAAGGAACATCTCGGGCGGGTCACGCACGCGACGTTTGTGGGGAGCGGCGCCACGAAACGCGCGTTCGTGGCGTCGGAACAAGGCGCGGTGAGCGCGCTTGATTTCAAAACAGGCGACATAGGTAAGAGCATATGCGACCGGTTTTGCCACGGAACCAATCGACGTGGTCATCGTCCGTCCCCACACGCGTGATCGGCATTCGATCGCAAAGTCACTCAAAGTCTCTTCGTTAACCTTTCCATCCTTTCCCGAAATCCATCCAATCCACCTTCTCACCAATCACCAGCGTGGCGTCACGTCCTGGAGCCCGGCGACGCCGTGGACCGGCTCGTAGTCGCCGGCCGCGTGTTGCTGTCCCTGTCCTCGCACGGCAAGTACCTGCGAGGCTGGTCCATGAAGGATGGGACTTTAATGTGGGAAGCGGTGACGTACACGGCGGCTGCGCCGAGCGCGGAGGCGGCTCTCGAGAAACAAAGCGACCGCGGGGTGGACCTTTTAGTGCTGGGACGGGACGCGGACGATGACGGCGTGGAGGACGTGGCGGTGCTCGTGCGAGGCGAGGTACAGCTCAGGTCGCTGGCGGACGGGATCGTTTCGTGGACCGCCGAGGCTGGCGCGAAAACGAACGACGACTCGGGGAGCAACGACGCCGCGCGGTTCGATCGGCTCGCCATCGGCGCCGGCGATACAATTTTGGCGCTGGGCGCGACCGCAACGCGAGGCCACCCGATCGCGTGCGAGCTCGATCCAGGTAGTGGCAACGTGAAACGGATCGCCACCGCGTCTGGGGTATCCGGGCTGGACCTTTCGCAGCAAATGACCGTGTCCGGGTCGGACACCAACCAAGGGCTTTTGCTTTTCGGCGCGGCGCGGGAGCCCGGGGCGTCCGCGGGGGACGAGGAAGTCGCGACGAAACTTTTCGTGGTGGATGTGGAGAAACTCCTAGCGCTGTCCGGGTCGAAAAGTTCCGGTAAGGACGTCGGGACTGTTTTCGCACCTGAAACGGTATCCCTCGACCTCGGCTCGGGTGCGGTTTTCGCGGAACCCGTGCGCGGCGTGGACGGCGCGAGCGACGTCGCGGCGGCGCGCTCCGGGTCGGCGTTGGTGCGAGGGTCTGAGAAGTGCGCGCTTGTCACGGTCGATTCCTTCGCCGGCGAGTTTGCTAAGCTGAAACCTGCTGACCGAGTACGCGTGGTGCAGTCCTGGGCGCTTGATTCTGGTGGTAACTGCCCCGCCGCGGTGTCGCCCGCGACGCTCGTTGAGCGGGTGGAGACAAAGACGGTTACGAAAAAGGCACCCGCCGCGAAAAGAGCGGCGCTTCGAGTAGCCGTGGTGGTTGCGGACGTCGAGACGAACGTCTTCACGACCTCAACCACGGCGCTCGAAGGTGCTGTTTTTGAGACGAAGAAATTCGTCACGAGCACCGCCGCGACGCCCCTGGACCGCGGAGGGTCGCGATCGGCGTGGCTCGTCGTGGACGGGCTGTCTGGAACCGCGCGCGTGCTTGCCACGACCGCGGACGCGAGTTTGAGGCGTATCGACGAAAAGAAAAGCGCGCCGATTTGGGTTCGCGAGGAATCCGTAGCCATGGCCGGGGAAGTGAAGTTCGCGCGCCTGCCACCCCCGAAAAGCGCCGCAGCGGCCGCGGCGGAGGACCTATCGGTCCGCCCCACCCTGAAGGAGAGCCTCGCGACGCAGATACTGGCCGCGAAGGCGCGGTTCGGGAGGGCCACGAAAAGTGAGCTCGCAACGCTTACCGCTCAGCGCCGGTCGCGGGGGGACAAGCTCCTTCCCACGCGTGACGCGAACGGGTTTCGGGCGCAGATTCTGTTCCTAAGCCCGGACGGCTCCCTCGTGTCACTGCACAACGGCGACGGGCGCATGCTGTGGCGTTTGTTTCTGGGCGGCGGCGTGGACACCGCGGGCGACGCGAACGGCGCGTACCGGTACTCCGTGCTGCTGCCGTGGAAAGACGCGCTCCTCGGCGAGGGCGAGGAACGGGTTTTGGTGCTGGGCACGGCGTACGTGGGTGGGTTGGGTGGTGCCAAAAAAACGCGAGCGGTGGTGATTGACGCGTACACAGGCGCCGTGGCGTGGGAGGAGGTTCTTCCGTTCGAAGCCGCGCACGTCCTGCCGCTGCCCAGCGCCTCGGAAGCGGGGTCTCACGACGGGTCTGTTGATGGGGGGTACTCACACGGCGCGCCGTCCGCGATGCTTCTGGTGGACGCGCATGCCCCGAGCGCGCGCGTGTTCCCGGACACGGACGACGCCCGGCGCGCCGCGTCGATTGATCGCCAGCGGGTTTCGTTCTTCACCGTGGACCAGGAGAAATCGGAGGTTCGGGGTTACGCGCTGGTGCCTGACGTCAGCGGTTCCGGTCACAACGCCTCGTTCGGCTCAACGCACTCCCCCGAAGACCCGTCCACGTACGCCACGACGCAGATCTGGACCACCAAGTTTCCACACGAACTCGGGAGTATCGTCGGGTACGCGTCGAAACCCGGGAACGAACCCGTGCACACCTGGGTCAAGGTCCTCGGCGACAGGAGCACGCTGTTCAAGTACCTCTCCCCGAACGTGATTTTCGTCGCGGTGGCGCCCATTGGCGCCGCCGCGAATCGCGAAGACGCCGCCGTCAGCGCGCACCTGCTGGACGCCGCGACCGGCCGCGTTTTGTACCGCGTGCGGCACCCCGAGGCGCGCGGCCCCGTGCACGCGGTGGTGTGCGAGAACTGGGTTGTTTACCACTACTTCAACACGCGGGCGGGAAGGAACACCATGAGCGTTTTGGAGCTGTTCGACGACTCCGAACACCGGAAGGGCGTCGCCGCCGGTACGCTCATGATGAACGCCCTGACCTCGCGGTCCACGGAGAACAAGGAAACCGTGAGCAGCTTCGCGCCGCCGCCGCTGCGGATCATGGGCCAGTCCTATTTCGTACGACCCAGCGCCACGTCCCTCACCGCGACGTACTCCGCGAAGGGGGTTACGCAGCACCAGGTTTTGATGGGCACCGGTACCGACCAGGTCGTGGCGCTTGACAAGCGGTGGCTGGACCCGAGACGGCCCACGAAACCGAGCCGCGAAACCCAGGAGGAGGGCCTGTTGCCGTACGCTGAGGTCCTGCCAATAGCGCCGCAAGCCTGGGTCACCACGAAACACCAAGTCGCGCGCTTGAAAGGCGTGGTCACCGCGCCCGCGAACCTGGAATCGACCGTGCTGTGCGTCGCGCACGGCCTGGACGTGTTCTTCACGAGGTAAGGGGCTTTCCCATTGAACACGTTCCGCCGAGACTGATTGCCCATACTCGTCCTGCGAAGGGACGTCTTACGACCAGAAGGGCGCATTCCCTCTGCCCATTGCCCTGACTGTTTACGTAATACCAATCCCTCATACACATGGCCGAGAGACTGACACTTTTTTGTTAATCGTATCAGGCTGCACCCGTCCCGGTCGTACGACATGTTAGATGAGGAATTTTCGTACCTACTTTTAATTGTGACCCTCGCCGCGCTCCTGTTCGGGGCGCTCGCGACGCAAGGCATGGTGCTGGCGAAGGAGCTGGATAGACACTGGAAGTGATGAGGAGGGATTTTATTAAAATACGTTCTTCTAATGTTCATCACACGACGTTTCTTGAGTTTCCTCTTACGGATACCGGGTCGGTGCGCCGGTGCGCTCCTCCTTTGATTGATTTATTTTTTTCTGTGTGAGTTTTCCGTTTTCCGAGCTCCCGGAAGAAACTGCGAGCGCGCCACACTGTTTTGCCTCTTTTTACCGCGCTCGGAGATGGAATCTCGGAGGCGGGGAGAATCGAGCGCTCGGCGCGTCATCAGCGCTCACACCTCCCGGCAACGCGCCGCGACCGGAAGGGCAGGCCTTTCACCGATCGCTCCACCGAAGGCGCTGGACGTGCCGTTTGATCGAGCGTGACCGTTCGTGGAGACGGTGTGCGTGGATCGGGTCGAGGATCGTGTGGCGTCGTGTGCGGAAACTAATACGGATTCCCGCCTTCCGCCGCCTCGCGATCACGGGTGTGGTGCCATGTCGGTCCACGAAGATGACGCGCCCGAGATGAAACCCGAAGATGCGCCCGTGGATAACCCCGAGGAAGACAAGCCCGAGGTCGCGGCCCTGGCAAAAACGCCGTACGTCGCCGAGGCTGGCCTGGGCGACGACGACGACGACGACGGCCCCGTGGTGGCTCGGCGTAGAGAACGCGGTAGAGGCGCGGTGTTGGAGGACGACAGCGACGAGTCGGACGACGAAGAAGCCGCGGCTGCTGCGAAGAAGAAACGCAAAGCCGCGGCGCTTGAGCTCGACGAGGATGACTACGATCTCCTGGAGGATAACCAAGTCACGGGGTTTCGGCGCCCGAAGGAGAAAAAAAAGAGGCTTCAGAAAGCGGGCGATCGCGGCGGCGCGGGCGGCGCCGGCGTCGTTCAAAAACCCAAAACCGTGCAAGACGTGGAACGGGATCTGTTCGGCGGGTCAGACGACGACGACGAGCCACCCGCGGCCGTGGTCAAGAAAGCGGAAACCGTCCCGTTGGACGAAGGCGACGCCGATTTGGAAGCGAGCGACTCGGAGGATGAATTCGCCGACTTCATCGAGCGCGAAGCGGGGGAGAAGCCGCGGAGGAAGCTGAAATCCTCCATGACTGGTGTTCGGAGCGAACAACTGCAAGACGCGGTTGATATCTTCGGCGACCTAGGGGAGCTGCAGGAGCTGTTCGCACGACGAAATGCGACCGCCGTTGTAGAGGCGGATGAGGAGGACGACGAAGACGACAACGAGGATGACTTCATCGCCCCTGAAGACGGCGACCCTCAGCGAAAGAAGAAAGGGAAGAAAGCCGCCAAGCGTGTCGGCCCACCAACGCTTACTGGAAAGTGGCAAAGCGTGTTCGAGCCCTCTATTGTCCGCGAACAAATGCTCACCGCGGCGGATGACGCGGTGCGGAAAAAAGACTGGCCTGAACGGCTTCAGCTCGCGCCGCGGCCGGGCGGCCCGCCCTCGGATCCGGAAGCCGTGGCGCTTTGGATCTTCGACCGCATGATGGGCGTTGGTAGTGTCCGGGACCTTCCCACGTTCGGCGGTGATTTGCTTTTAAACGGCTGGGCGGATGACGAATCTAACGATGACCACGAAGCGCGTCTCCGGCAACGCGAGCAAGTCAGCGGCGGCGCGTTACCCAAAGAGGAAGCCGACGCCGTCGTCGCCGCGGTTGCGGATTTGCTACGGCTGGTGCACGTCGAGGGAATGGAGATGGCGTTCGTGGCGAGCCACCTGAAAGACAGGGTGGCGACTTTGTTGCGCGGACGGCGAGACGACAGCCGGCCCCCGCCGAGAGACGCCAGCGGCGCCGTCCTGGAGTGCCGAGTGCACCGAAGGGACGTGCTGCACGAAGTCATGGAGTGGGACTTGAGGCACGCGCGCGTGAGCAAGAGGCGCGCCGCGATGGGGGATAAGATTTCCGCTGTCGCAACTTTCCTGGAACGCACTCGCCCAGACCACCCCGATTTGCAAATCACCGCGACGCTCGCCAACGCGTGCGACGACGCCGTCAGCGACGAGGGGTTGGACGACGTCGAAGCCAAGCTCTCTTTGCGGTTCGACGAGGAGCTGGTTCGCATTTCCGAAATCGAAGCGCGGGCCGCGGCGGCGCGGGGCGACAGCGTGGCGGCGGAGCGAACCCTACGCCCGCTGAACAAATCGCAATACGCGCATCACGTCAAGAAGGGACTGCGCGACCTGCTTCCCCTGTACGGCGCGACTCCCGAGTCCCTGGCACGGCGGTTACAAACGTACGCCGGCGCGGACGCGGACACGACGGTTCCCGACATGTCCCCCGAAGACGCCGCGTCCGTGTACGCCGGCGCGGAGACGGGGTACGAAAGCGCGGAGCAGGTTTTACGAGCCCTGACCTTGATCGCGGCTGCTGAAGTGTCTGCCGAGCCTGGTGTCAGGGCGTGGCTCAGGGCTATCGTGCGCCGAAAGGCGTGCGTATGGACGCAACCCACGCCGCTCGGCACGGAAACCATCGACCCGTTTCACCCGTTAGCGTCGATTAAGCGACTTCAAGAGAAACCGGTTTGCGAGTTCGACGGCGACGAGTTCGCACAAGTGTTGAAAGCGCACCGGGAGGGTTTGGTGCAGCTACGGATCGCGCTTCCGGATCACTACGTGGACGAGCTCATGGCGGACGCGGAGGCGGCGTATTTGCTGGACGCGTCGACCCCGATGGCGGACGCGTGGAACGCGCTGCGCCGAGACGCCCTGGACCGCGGCATCCGGCGGCACCTCGTGAAATCCCTAACTCGAGAAGCCGCGGTGTGTCTGGAGAGGGAGGCGCTCGTGGCGGTGCGACGCGAGTGCGGTGAGGCGCTGTGGAGACGTATCTCCGTCGCGCCCTGGAGACCGGAAATCCGCGAGGACCAGGTTGACGAGTACGAAGACCAAAACATCGACGTCAGGGTTTTGGCTGCGGTGTGGGGACCGGGGGACCCGCCCACCACGTTCGCCATGCTCGACGCGGAGGGAGAGCTCGTGGATTTCCTGCAGTGCCCGAACATCGCGGTGAGGGCGGCGGGCAAGACCGGGTCGGGCGCCGCCGTGGCGAGGCAGCAGGCGGATATGGACCGCTTGTTGAAGTTCATGATCGAGCACCGACCGCACGTCGTGGTCGTGGCCGCTTCCTCCGCCGCGGGGAACAACGCGCGCCTTCTGAAGGACGCCGTGAGCATGGTCGTGGGCCGCGTGGTTGAGGATCATGCGAGGGCGATTCCCGAAGAGGTGGACACCATAAAAGTGCACTTCGTGGACGACGTCGTGGCGGCGTTGGCGGGCCAGTGCGTCGCGACTAGGGGTGAGTTCCTGGAGCACTCCCCTGAAGTGCGACGCGCGGTATCCCTGGGGCGGTACGTACGGGACCCGCCCGCGGTGATTGCGCAGCTCGCGTCTGGTGGCGAAGCGCGGTCGCTGACGCTTTCGCCGTTGCAGGACCTGTTAACGGAGGAAGAGAAGGCCTCCGTTTTCCAACGCGCGCTCGTGGACGTGGTGAACCAGTGCGGCGTTGACGTAAACGCCGCGGCGGCGCACCCGTGGAAACAATACGCGCTGAGGTACGTCACCGGCCTCGGTCCGCGGAAAGCGGGCGCGCTGGTGAGCGCCATTCGCGCGGGCGACGGCGGCGCCGTGGAAGCCAGAGCGGAGCTTTTGCAAACGAACACCAACGACGACGACGACGGCGCCGGCGCGAACGGCGCGCTCGGGCCATGCGTGTTCCGCAACGCCGCGGCGTCGCTGCGAATCGCGGACGCGGATGACGTCCTGGACGCCACGCGAGTGCACCCCGACGCGTACGGGCGCGCGTTGGAGATCGTGGCCAACGCGCTTGAGTACGACTTTGAGCAGCTCCGGGACGCGACGAACGCCGTGCGGCGGAAAGCGTTTGAACGCGCGATGGACCGGGAGAACTGGGCAACCCTGGCCGTGCTTGACTTGCGCGCGTACGCGGAGTACCTGTCAGGGCAAGGCTTGGGGTGGACGCTGCAGGCGCTGCGTGAAACGCGCGTGGAGCTACGACAGCCTTACGGCGAACTGCGAGAGCCGTGGCGCGCGCCCACGGCGTGGGAAGAGTTCACGCTTCTCACCGGGGAAACCGCGCACACCTTGTGCCCTGGTAAGATCCTGCATGCCACGGTCAGGGCGCTGAAGCCTCCGAGGCGCAACGAGTTGGACGGCACGGAAAGCGCCGGGCACGTGGTGGTGCTTCTGGATAGCGGCGTGACCGGGATCGTGGCGAAAGAAGACCTTTCCGACCGAATGGTGGACCGGCTGGAGCACAAAGTCGCGGTCGGGCAGGTCATCGCGGGCCGGGTGAAACCAGGAGGTTTAGATTTGGAGCAAAACCAGGTGCACCTTTCCTGTAAGGGAAGCGTGCTGTCCCTTGAAGAAACGAGCCGGTGGGAGCGTCTGGCGTGGCAGCACAAGCGGTTCTACTCGTTCGCGCCCCTGGACGGCGAACAACCAAAGGCGAAGCCGAAAAAGAAAAAAATCGGCGCCGAAAAGCAAAGCTTCATCGCGAGGAACATCGACCACCCTCTTTTCCAGAACGTTTCGTTCCAAGGCGCGGTTAAGTTTTTGCAGGGCCGGGAAATCGGCGACGTCGTGCTGCGGCCGTCCAGCAAAGGCGTGACGCAGCTTTCCCTGACGCTCAAGTTCAGCGCCGACGTGTTCGTGCACTTTGACATTTTCGAGGGCAAAAAACCGGGGGTGGGGCACACCGCCAACCTCGCCCTCGGCTCACCGCTCACGATGGAGAACGTGGAGTACGAGGATTTGGACGAGGTGTACGCGCGGCACGTGGAACCGGTCGTGAAGCTGGTGGTTGCGGCGCACCGGCACCGCAAGTTCCGGGCGGGGGACAAACGGGAGGTGGATTTGCGCTTGAAAGCGGAGATGGCGCGCGCGCCGAACACGCGACCGTACGCGGTTGGTGTTTCCAAGGAACACCAAGGCGTGTTTTGCGTTTCCGCGATTCTGTCGAAAACCGGAAACGTGCACCACGAGTACTTCGCGGTGAAGCCGGGGGGGTACTGGTTCCGTTCGATTTCGTTTCCAACAGTGGAGCGGCTGCTGATGTACTTCAAAACAAACCCGAAACCGCCCGCGGTGACAACGCAACCGCCGCGGGCGCAGCCGGAAGCGACGCCCGCGCGCTACATGGCCCCGCCGCCCATGCCGTCCCTTGCGACGCAACCGGGGTACCCGCCGCGGGGCGGGTACGGCGGGCAGTACCCAGGCGCGGGGGCGTACGGCGCGCACCCCGGGGCGCCGCCAATCGCGACGTACCAAGGCGGGGGATACGGAGGACAGTACCTTGCGCCGCCGCCGATGCCGCAGGGCGCGTACCTGCAGCAGGGAGGCGCATTTCCACCGCAGCAGCCGTACCCGCCTCAGGGAGGTGCGTATCCGCCGCAGGGAGGTGCGTACCCGCCGCAGGGAGGCGCTTACCCGCCGCAGGGAGGCGCTTACCCGCCGCAGGGAGGCGCTTACCCGCCGCAGGGAGGCGCTTACCCGCCGCGGGGGCCCCTGCCGCAGCAGCCGTACCAGCAGAGGTACTGAGTGTGAACTGATAAAAAGAATAGAAATGGAGAGAAGCGTAGAACAACTCGAAAGAGACGTCCGCGACCTTGCGGGGCGAAACTGTTGTGAATGACGAATACAGTTGCCACGCACAAACTCGATCCTGTTCGTTTCTTGCAACATCTACAGTACCTTGTTAAAAGTGTCTTCTCAGGCTTCGGGTGCGCCGTTCGCCTTAGCCCAAGATACCAACTCGAAGTGCCTTTGCCTTGCCGCGTATGCGTATACCCGGTGCCCGCCCTCTGCCGCCCCCGAGCACGTCCACTCGTTCCACGGGCAGCCATTCGCGCGCGCCCACTGCAGCACCTCGAAGTGACCGCCACACGCCGCCCACGAGCACGTCTCCCAGTTCCACGGGCATTCGTTTGCGCGCGCCCACTGCAGCATCTCGAGGTGCCCCCTCGCCGCGTACTGGCACGTCTGCTTGTCCCACGGGCACCCGTTCGCGCGCAACCACTGCAACACCTCGAGGTGACCACCCAACGCCGCGCCCGAGCATGTATCTTCGTTCCACGGGCATCCGTTTGCGTACAACCACTGCAACACCTCGAGGTGTCCACCCAACGCCGCGGACGAGCACGTCTCTTCTTCGTCCCACGAGAAGTCATTCTCGTGCAACCACTTCAGTATTTCGAGTTGTCCCTCCCCCGCCGCCCACATGCACAAGCTATCGGGGTCGTCATCCAGGTCACGTCGCTGATGCAAGAGCTGCATCCCGCTTACGTCTCCGAGCTGTATGGCTTTCTCAGCTCCCAGCTCGTACACTAAACGCCCCGTCGCCGCCACCGCATCGCGCATCTCACGACTCACCGCTCGGAGCCGTGCGAGATCTGAGGGATCGGGCAGATTGCGCGAACTTAGGACGTGCGTGATGAGGATGTGGACGGGCAGAGCCGAGAAGGCGTCACCAGCGTCGTGCCGGTGCGCGATATTACTGAATTCAAGAGTGTCGGGGTTGGAGGTGAGCATGTTGCGTCGTTGCGCAGGCGAGTGTGACTGAGCAAACGCGTTTTCGGGGCTTCCAAGAAAAGCGTTACGACTGGAACGAAAAAGCAACGACTTTTCAAAAACCTGCGTCGGGTTCAGAGCCGACCACGTTGCGAGGACGCCACTTCACCATGCGCGCGTATTCGCAGGACGGCGAGGGTGGTGACGTGTTTGCTTGGGGGCAAGATGACTTCGACCGCGACGATGCGGGCGACGCGGAGGACGTCGAGTTCGAGGACTTCGCCGCTTCGTCGACGCCGGAAGAGGTTTGCGCCAAAATAACCGCCATAGCCATCCGCCCCTTCTTCGCCGTGCTTGGCATGGACGTACCTGATGGACCCTGGGCCGCGGACTTCGACCCCATGACCATCGAGCTCTCGCCGCAGCCTCTTCCCGGCGCGTTTGAGTACGAACTCGCCGCCGATACCCGCGCCGCGGTGCTCACGGCGTTGCCCGGAGCTGGAGCCGGAGCCGCCGCAGGAGCCGGAGCTGGAGCCGCCGCCGCCGCCCCTCAAGCTCCCCTCGCCGGGTACCGTCTTCCCACCTCGGCTCCGACGATCGTCCGTTTGCACGACCCGAGGGCACCGTTTCGGTACCCACGAATCACCGCGTTGTTGAACCACATCCACTGTCACTTAACCGAAAACAGGGTGGTGACGAACCGCGGGTTGTACTACCTGCTCGCGACGTCGCACCCTTCCTTGTTCCCCTCGCCCGCGTCCGTCACGGCATCGCTGCAGGACGTGGTGCGTCTGCTTCGGTGCTCACGAAGGGCCATGGGAATCACCACCTCCGGCCGGGGCTTGGTGTGCGGCAAGATAAAAATCAAAGGCGTCGACGGGGTTTGGAGGGACTACTCAACGCCCGACTCCCCCGACTTTGAAGTACCGGGGGACATCAACGCCGTCGTGGACGGCGACTCCCAAATCCAAATCCGATGCGACGCGTCGTACTTCCTCATCGTGGAAAAGCACTCCGTGTTCGACAAGCTGAAGCGCGAGCGCATTTGGGGAAGACTGGGTATCGTGTTGATCACCGCGAAGGGGTTCCCCGACTTGCCCACCAGGGCGTTTGTGAAACGCCTGCAAACCGAGTTCCCGAACGTGCGTATCGGGGCTTTCCCAAATCACAACACTGTTTGATGATGCCCCTCTCTTGCTCTGACTACACTGTCATTCAAAGGAAGTTACTACATACAGCACAAGTGCACTGTTCGGCCCGAATCCTACACCTGTTTGCCGATTGTCCAGAGCAGTTACTCACGCAAGTTACGGGAAGACTGACCCTTTTCTTTCCCAACCTCAGGTCCCCACGCTCGGGCTGGTGGACTGGAACCCGTCCGGGGTTTTGATTCTGAAGGCGTACCGCCACGGCAGCGCGCGGTCCGCGCTCGAATCCGCGCAGTACGCGCTGCACGTGAAGTGGCTCGGCGTGCGCTTCGCGGATCTGGCGAGCCGCAACGCGGTGGCGTCCATTCCCTTGACAGAACGAGACCGGTCGAAGATTCGCAACTTGCTAGTGGTGACGGACGCCGCGGGGGACGAAGCCGGGCGGGTGTTAGGAAAAGAGCTGCGTGAGATGACCCGGCTGGACAAAAAAGCCGAGATCGAATCCCTGTACCCGGTGGACGGGACCGAGCAAACCTCGTTCGCGGAGTTTGTGGTTGGGAAAATCGTACGAGGCGAGTACGTGTGATGTGGGAACACAACTGCTTCGTGTGTTGTTAGCGCACGCGATCTCAAGAAGATTGCGAAGAGCGCGATAAGTTGACGCACTCGCTTTTCGCCGACGCCGTGTCGCGGGTATTTTCTTTCTCCTTGGCTTCTCTCGAAAACTTCGTCGGGGGTGAGTTACGAAGCACGTTTATGAGTGGCGGCACCTGATGACGGGTTTCGTAGCGATGGCGCATAAACGTGCTCTCGAACAAGCACCGACGAAGTTTTCGCGCAGAAGTCCTGGATACGTTGAATGTATCCGCCACGCGGCGTCCAGAGCAAGCGCTGCGTGAACTGATGGTACTCTTCGCAATCTTCCAGGAGGTCGCGTGATCTAACAACACACATTCACGGTACGATTCGTGGGAAGAGATACGAGAGAAATGAGTTGACGTTACCTTCTTCTCTTGACCAAGCGTTGGCACTTTTTAGAGCATGTAGTTGCTTTAGGTGGAGACGTTCGAAATCATCATGTGTTCCATGGTTTCAAAAGGTACGGTTACAACATAAACCTGTATGTACTTGTACAGGTTTATGTTTGATCCACCTTTTGGAAAACGTGGTTGACGTGCTGATCCTGAACATCTCCGCCTAAAGCAGACTACATTCTCAAAAAGTGCCAACGCTTGGTCAAGAGAAGAAGCTTTTGGCTTTGCACTCGAGTTGTGTTACTTCAAAGCTTCAAATACTCTACCGTTCCTCTTCGGGCTGTTCCTCCCGCGGCTGTTCCGAACTGCGGCTGCTCCTCCTGCGGCGCTTCCTCCGCCGGCGCTTCCTCATCCGGCGCTTCCTCAACCGGCGTTGGCTCCGGCACCGGCGCGTCTCCCATGTCCTGCACCAAGACGTTTTCCCACCCCGCGCTCCCCGCGGTTTTCCGAAAGAACTCGTGTTCGGTTTCGTAGCAGTGCGCCGCGCTTGGCGGCCCGTGCGGGTCGATGTACCCGGTTGTTTCCACCGCCATGGATGACGGGATTCCGAAAAGCGTCAACCTCTCGCCGCAAATGTCGGGGTGCCGAATGATACTCACGGCGCAGTACGCGCTGCTTCCGAACATCGGCACGCCGAGGCCGTTTTGGTTGGCGAACTCGCGAAGCGTCTCGTGCACGTCTTTGGCACCTGGGAAATACTCCGCGCCCATCTGTGGCAACAGCTCGGCGTTTGCGTGGTCGCCCATGAAGCCTTCCACGGATGGGGTTTCCCATGTGATGATCACTCTGCGGCAGGTCGGGTTTTGCGGGTCGATACACGACCCGGTTTCCGGACCCAGGGCCTCGACTTGATACGCGTTCACCACCCTGATGTCATCCTTGCTTCCCCAGTCCTCGGCGGGCGCGTCCGCCGGGTCGTGCGTGTTGAAACGCACCACGCAGTCGTGCGCGTCAATCGCGGAACCCATGCCTTTGCCTGCCAAGCGGTCCGACGGAATCACCACCGCGCACGAGTTACACCTCGTGCGTTCCGTGTGCTGCGCGCTCGTGCGCTCTTCCCAGGTACCCAGAAGCTGCTTCCACCGGTAGTTGTCATACGCCTTCCACCCGAACCTCGCGCCCGACGCGACGCTCACCAAACCGATGATCCCCACCGAAAGCGTGGCGCCCCAAGACGGGCCGTTGGGACGCCGCCGAGAAGGCAACAACGCATCGGTCTCGGAGGAAGGCATGGGGGAAGGATGCCAAACCGAGTGTCAAGTGGAACCAGAGGTGGTAGTTAAGGGACTATTACCTCTGGTGGAACGTCGTCGGTCGAACGCGCGCGGCGGTGGAGATGGGTGGAACCAAGTTGCAGGTGTAGTACAGAAAAAAGTGCTGAGGCGCGCGGCACGCAAGAGGTCATTCGAATCATCGACAGATGCGTTTTCGGTTTCGTCATCACCCCTTTTCGCTACCCACCCCACTCGCCGCTTTAATAACCGCCCGTAACTTCTCACTGGCTTGCGGTGGAAACGACCGGGTCATCGCGGCTATTTCACCCGCGATGGCTTCCGTCCAAGCCATGGAGGCTTCCGTGAGCGCCGGGCGATTTGGTTTTTTTTTGGAAGCGTTCTTTTTTTTGGAAAGGACTCGAGTTTCTTCGCCGCCGTGTTTAGTCCCGCCGGCGTATTCCCCACGTTCTCCGTTCTCCGTTTCGTTTTTGATCTCGTCGAACCTTCGTTCAATCACAGGCTTGAACTGCTTAAGCTCTCCTCTAACGCTAGCGACGCCTTGGTACAGTAGCGCGATTTGGTGCGCTACGTACTTTGCGTTTTTCGGGGACCGCGCGCCGCCGCCCTGTTTCGCCAAACCGTCCGCCACGGAAACCAGCTGCTGCATCTTCCCCACGCTGTCGAAGTACTCCCAAACCGGGGATTTCCGTCCCCGGGGGGCGTGCTGCACGTTTTTCGTCCCCACCCGGGGGAGGGACTCCATGTGCGGAAACAGGTCGATTAAGCCCAGGGACTTTAAGGTGTGCAGAGGGTCGTTGTTAATAGCCTTTCGTTGCGTTCCGTCGCCTCTTCCATCGCGTCCACAAAGTTTCTTGACCGTCTCGGCCAACGCCAATCCGGGAGCGCCGTCGAACGGTGAGATGGATGCGCTTGTTGTGTTTCCGGTTCCAGTGTTTCCGGTGCGCGTACCCGTATCCCGGGCCTGCGCCCGGCCCGCGAGCTCGCACCGAAGCGTGGTCAACACGCACAGCCCCGCGAGCGCACGGCGGTTCGGCCCCGTGCGCCAAAGCGGGTCCCCCAGCCGATCCCGAACCGCGCTTTCCAAAAACGCGTCACTGTTTGCGTCACGGGCGAACAACGCGGGGTGCCGCTGCATCCTCCGAAAAGAGGCCACCTAGGCGGGACGGCAACGGCCAAACCGCGCCGCGGCCCCTCCGGTCGAAGGCCCGGGCGCGCGCGGACCACTGGTACTTCGCCTCGTCATCATTTTGTCTTTTGCTCCAAAAATAACCTGCAAAAACCAACAACGCCTTCTCCTTTCACGAAACGACGGGGTTTTCGTCGCGATCGCGCACAACACGCATGTTCGCAGCCGCTCGAGTCGCTACCGGTCAATTCGTCCGTCTCGCGTCCCGCGTACCTCCCTCCCCGCACCGAAGAGCCGTTCTTCGCGCCGTCCACGCCTCTGCCTCGGCCGATACGAACGCAATCGCCATGAACCTGAAATCCAGCAACGTCGCGTTCGGCGGTGAGGTAAAAAAGTACACGCATTTGTCGGTTAGCACGGGCACGACGATGACCTTTTCCGTGTTCGTCCCCCCCGCGGCGAAGCTGCACGCGGTGCCTGTTGTGTACTACCTTAGCGGGCTGACGTGCACGGATGACAACGCGGTTACGAAAGGAGGGGCGTTTAAAATCGCGGCGAAAAGGGGCGTGATGCTTGTTTTCCCCGACACGTCGCCGAGGGGCGCGGGGGTTGCCGGCGAGGACGAGTCGTACGATCTCGGCACCGGGGCTGGTTTCTACGTGGACGCGACTTGTGAGCCGTGGAAAACGAACTACAACATGTACAGTTATGTCACGAAAGAGCTCCCGGGGTTGATTGAAAAAAACTTCAACGCGTCTGATCTGAAATCCATCACGGGGCACTCCATGGGCGGAATGGGCGCGCTCAACGTCGGTACGTGTTGGCCTTTCCCAAATCCAAACACGGTGTACAGCCCCGTTCGTGACTACGCTAGTCATTAAAAGGAAGTGCACTAAATACTCAAAACTCAAGACTCAAGACGTTAACCACTTTTCGTTCACAATCACAGCCTTTTTGAACCCCAGCGCGTACGCCTCGGTTTCCGCCTTCGCGCCTGTTTGCAACCCGTCGCAGACGCCGTGGGGCAAGAAAGCGTTCGGGGCTTATTTCGGCGCCGACGCTGAGGAAAAAGGAAAGCAATTCGACCCCGTGGAAATTTTAAAATCCCGAGGCGAAGCCTTCCACGAGTTTCCCGATATCCTCATAGACGTCGGCCTGGACGACCAGTTCCTCGTGGAACAGCTGCGTCCGGAAACCCTGGAAGGCGCGTGCGCCGCCGTCGGGCAGAAGGTCTCGGTAAGAAGACACAAAGGCCACGACCACTCCTATTTCTTCATAAGCTCGTTCATGGAGACGCACATCGATTTCCACGCCGACGCGCTTTCCACGAAAGCGGCGGCCGCCGCTTTGACCTCCGTGGATACCGTCGACCCGGAGTTGCTCGCTCAATTCGCGCAAACTACCGGGAAGCCCATCGAGTGCTACGCCGCGGTGGCGTGGGGCCCGAAACAGCCCCTGACGAACGAGCTGATCGTCGTGGCGCCTCCCAAGCGCGGGGAAATCAGGGTGAAGGTTATTTCAAACGCGCTTTGTCACACGGATCTGTACACCCTGGACGGCCACGACCCGGAAGGGTTGTTCCCGTGTATTCTCGGCCACGAAGCCGGGACGATCGTGGAGAGCGTCGGGGAAGGCGTGACCAGCGTCGCGGTTGGCGACCACGTCATTCCGTGCTACACCCCCCAGTGCAACGCGCCGTCGTGCATTTTCTGCGCGTCGCCAAAGACAAATTTGTGCCCCACCATTCGGAGCACGCAAGGCGCCGGGCACATGCCCGACGGCACGTCCCGGTTCACCACCAAGGACGGCACGCCCATTTTCCACTTCATGGGCTGCTCAACCTTCTCCGAGTACACCGTCATTGCCGAAATAAGCGCGGCGAAAATCAACAAGCGCATGCCTCTAAACAAAGCGTGCTTGTTCGGGTGCGGCGTGAGCACCGGTTTGGGCGCGGTGTGGAACACGTGCAAAGTCGAAGCCGGTGCTTCCGTTGCGGTGTTCGGGCTAGGCGCGGTTGGCTTGGCGGTGGTGCAGGTAAGTATTTCCCAATCACCACATTCCGCCGACTGATTGCCCATACAAGACTGACATTTATTTTTTTACAATCAGGCGGCGAAGATGGCGGGGGCGGGGCGCATTATCGGGATCGACTTGAACAAAGACAAGTTTGTCGTGGCGTCGCAAATCGGGTGCACGGACGTGGTGTGCCCCAGCGATCACGCCAAACCCATCCAGCAAGTCATCGCACAAGACATGACGAAGTGGGGCGTGGACTACTCCTTCGACTGTACCGGGAACGTGGACGTGATGCGCAGCGCGCTGGAGTGCGCGCACCGCGGGTGGGGCGAGAGCTGTGTGATTGGCGTGGCGTCCGCGGGAAAGGAACTCAGCACGCGGCCGTTCCAGTTAGTCACCGGCCGCGTGTGGAAAGGCACCGCGTTCGGGGGGTGGAAAAGCCGGTCCGCGGTCCCGAAACTGGTGGAGCGGTGCTTATCGGGTGAGCTGCCGGTGGACCACTACGTGACGCACAGCATTTTCGTCGAGAAAGGCGACGTCGCGAACGCCACGAACGCCGCGATCGACGCGTTGCACTCCGGGGATTGCCTAAGAGCGGTGGTGACGTACCACGGGAAGGTCTCGGCGTGAGCAACACAAGAGAGTTATAGTCGTTGGACAATTGGAGAGCGGAACATGTGCGCGCGACGCGCAGAGAGCGCGTTTCACGACTGCCTTGACACTGCATGTTAATACTGCATTTTCGTTTTCGTTTTCGTGAAAGGTTTCGTCGGACACCACAACGGATGAAGGCATTCCGGGTACACGCGCGCGGGCGTTTCGCACGTGCCATGGGTTTCCTTCAGTGGTTCAACGTGTGGTGGTCGCTGGGTTACGTGCTGTTCACCGCGACTACCGCGACGCTGATGCTGCTAATTCCCGCCGTTTGCCTGGTTCGCCCGGTGTCGCACGGCGCGTACGCCCGGGTCACATCGTTGGTCTTCGCGTGTTGGTGGACCTCGTGTTTGTTCATCACCGAGCGCTTGAACGGCGTTGGGGTCCGCATCACCGGCGACGCCCTGCCACGGAACACCCCGTTACTGATCATTGCCAACCACAAGTGTAACCTGGACTGGATGTTCCTGTGGTCCGCGGCGGTACGCACTGGGTCGATATGGCACGTCGGGTTGTTCCGAGGTACGTCTTGCGTTTCCCAAATCCCTCAGACTGTTTGGCCATACAAGACCAGAGGTGAGTAGACGTTCAACCTCTGACAAGGCTGACACTTTTCTGGCAAAACTGAAAACTCCAGCCGTGGCGAAACGCGAGCTTCGTGTGATTCCTTTTTTCGGGTGGGGGTGCAAACTCAACGGGTTCGCGTACATCTCTCGGAAGTGGTCGGCTGACTCGGAACACCTGAAGACGTGGGCCAACACACAGTTCGCGAAAAACGCACCCGGCTGGGTGGTTATTTTTCCCGAAGGCACCAGGTACACAGAGGCGAACAAACAACGCAGCGACGTGTCCTGCGCGCGCGACGGGATCGACGTTGGGTCGTTGAGCGGGGAAATTCTGCGACCGAAAACTAAAGGCCTTGCGCTGTTGCTTCGGGAAAACGAAAAGCAAAGGGAAAGGGAAAAGGAAAGTGACGGTACGGCAGTGAAGGGTACTCAGAAGGCAGTAAAGGGTACTCCTAAAAACACTTCCTTCGGAGTCATCGTCGACATGACCATCCAGTACACCGACCCGCAACACGAACCGGTCAAGGGCAGCGCGCTCGGCACGCGGTGTTTCGGGCAGCTCGCGAAAGGGTCGTTACCCGTGCGCACGTGCCACGTCCACTTCGACGTGTTCGACCCGGGTTCCGTACCAACGGGAGACGAGACGTGCAACGAGTGGGTCCTTGAGCGGTGGCGTAAAAAGGCGGCTCTTCTGAGAAGCTGCGCAGAGTTTGGGCAGTTTCAGGGCGTGAGCGAGTGGAGCGCGTCGGGCGGGAGCGTTCCCTTTGTGTTACAAACCTTCCTTCGGGTTTTTTTCGTCGCGCAAGGATTGACGTGCGTCGCGTTGCTGGCGTACCAACCCCTATTCGTCGCGTATGCCGCGGTCGCGCTAGGGGGACTCGGCTTGATGTGTCAATTGGACCCACCGACGTGGTAGCATTTTGGTAAAGGAACACACCCGTAAACAGTAACAGGGTGACGATTAACAGTAGTATGGTGACAAAGGATCACACCTAAACAGTATCAGCAACAAAAAGGAGTACAATAGCTAGACTGGTAAACAGTACACGTGAAGTCTTTTATTACACAGCGTTCACATTCAAGCATCTCAAGCATCGACCTACCCGTGGTTCATTCGTCGTCCCCCCACCGCTCCACGTCCTCCTCCGTCGCCTCACCGTACGCCAGCCGGCTCTCGAACCCCACCTTGTCCCCCACCAGCTCGCTGACCTCCCGCCAAAGCGGCTTCGGCAGCTGCAGCACCTGTTTCAAAACCACCTGCTTCGCGCACGCCACCGGGTACCACACCCCCCGTGAACACTCCCCCGTGAGCTGCGAATGTAACCGAAAAGTGGTTAACGTGTTGTGTATCGCGATGGCCTGGTCACCAGTCACAGGCACGTTAGAGGTAAAACGTAGGTGTGTCGGATTTGGGAACCGCCCTCCGGCCGTACCTGCCCGGCGCCCCACCCGCAGTAGCGCGCGAAGAACTTGCACTCGTTCGGTTTCACGTCACCTTGGTTCACAAGGTCGCACGCGGAGTCGTACCCTCCCAGAAACACCCCCGGGGTTACTTCCACCGACCCGGAAACAACCGCGCTGCCGTGCAGAAACGAAACCGTGCCGTCCCCGACGTCGCCGCCGAAGTACAGCGCGTTTTGCGAAAACGGCGACGCGTCGTCCCCGCTGACGTACCCCTGAGATTGTAAAAAGAAATGTCAGTCTCGTATGGGCAATCAGTCAGCGGAATGTGGTGATTGGGAAATACTTACCATCGTGTACTGCGTGGGGCGGTTCAAAATAACCCCCATGGATCCTTTTTCGTTGTGCTCTAGCACAAGAATCACGGCCTGGTGGAAATACTGCTGCCCGCCCGTGAAGCTCTCGCCCCTCGCGATGAGCAAACACCCTCGTTCGGGGGCACCGATGACGTGCGCCCACGGCGTTTCCCCCGAAAGCGTGTGCTTTTGCTTTTTCAAAAGCGCCAGGTTTGAGCCGCTCGCGGACGCCACCTTTTTTGAGGTCTCGTCCCCGTCCGTTTTGGAATCCGAATCGCCACTTGTTGATTCCATGGAAACCAGCCTGGCACGAAAGTCTCGCCAATCGCCTTCCAGCGCGGGGGCGACGTCCTCTTTACTGGCGAGCGCCGCGGCGGCGACGTCGGCGGCGTCTTTTTTTTTCTTGGCAGCTGCTTTTTCCTTTTTTTTGAAACTCTCGTTTTTTTTGTTCACGCTCTCGTCACTAGGATTCGTCCCGTTCGAAGGTTTCTGGGTATCAGCACCTTGCCCCGTCTGGTCCTCGGAATCGCCGCTATCCCTGTCCCCCGACCCGTCAGCCGATGTGTCCTCGTCCCCATCGCTTTTCTTCGCCCGCGTGCGCACCCCGGAAACGGAAAAAGGGAACCGGATGACGTCAGATCGCGGAAGATCGCGGTGGGCGTGACGCGGCGCACTCGGGTTCGCCGCGCGCCGGGAAACACGCCCCAAGGCGGCCGGTGAGTGCACCAACGCGCGCGCGGCGAGAGACATGGTCTATGCGACACTGTGACACTTTGCTTCAATCTTCAATCCAGGGGCGATACGACCGAGCGCGGGTGCGAATGGCGAACGTACGTACAGGGCGAGCGTGTTATATTTTTGGAGTCGATGTCCAGCTGCTGAGAAATTAAGCTGGCGAAAAACGACCAGCGACGACGAATGAGGAATTTGGAGAACGATTGTTGCACGCGCAAGGGCGTTTGAAAACTAGGGAGACAAGGTAGTGGAGGAACGGCGGTGTGCAGGGCAGAGTAATCTAGTAGGAACAATAGGTAGGAACAGATGATGAGAAGACGGAAACCATGAATCAAAATTGAACAATTAATTATATCTACTTCACCGCCGACAGATTTTTAGCCAACCAAAGACTTGACGCGCTCCTTCGGCTGGGACGCGTACGACTCGTTTCTGCAGCACGACGGCCAGGAGCTGAACCGCGTTTTGTGCGAGAAGCTTGAGGAGAATTTGAAAGGCACTTCAGTGGAAGGGACGATTGACAAGCTTTTCCGAGGCCACACGGTTCACTACATCAATTAGACGTCAAGGGGTGCGACCTTGGGCTCCTTCGTGCCCCTCCAGCCGCAACAGCAGAATGGGATCATGAGGAGCGCGGTGACGAGTCGAAAGACAGATCCGATGACAGCTAACGCCGCCGCAGCCTTGATCCTGCCGCATATGTCTTGAAACTCGCTGTTCTGGCCGTCTTCAACGTTACCACACCATGCCGAAATAAAAATCATCCAAATCGTCCAATACGCGCTGAGGATCAGAGATACAAGCATGAACGTGGCATTAAGGCAGGACCCAATCTTGCGAAAGTCGCCTTTCGGATAGCAGCAAAACTGCCCCGCAATGTTAATGCAGACGACGAGGGCGATGACACTTCCGATCGCGCCAAGGAGACCGAAGAGCCCAGCCGCTGAGCTTTCCAAGCTGGCGATCACCCAGACCCCAAGGGCGAGGTTGGGAAGTTCGATAATCGCGTGCACACCGTTGAAAATGCGAAACCTGTAAAGGAACAAGCTCTGCTGCGGGACTTTCTCTGAACCCGCGACGGGGACGGACGCTGCCATTGGGACGATCGGGGCGGGGGCTGCCTCCTCGCTAACGTGGGTTTGGGTTCATGTTGTGCGGGGCGAACCACGCGACTTATTGTGGGGGGGGATACCCTGCTTCCGATCTAAAAAGCGTCCGACCAAAACCTCGGACTGTCGGACGTCGAAGCTAAAATGTTGAACAGGGTGAACCGAGATCTGCTGTCACCACATATTGATTCGATTTTAAAGGCACTTGGCAACCAGTCAGGGAAAAATATTAAAAGGTGTGAGAAGACTGAGAACAGGCCCACAGTTGTTTTCAACACCCTGTTGCCCTGTAAGGTAGTCTACGCTCATCAGATTTGTGCCCAAACCCCAAAGCCGTAAAAACAAGATGGGTATTTTGTTCTCGCGTTTGTGGAACGTGTTCGCGAGAGGGAGGCGCGGATTTTGGTGCTTGGTTTGGACGACGCGGGGAAGACGACTATTTTTACCGGTCGCGGGTCGGAACGGTGGTGAGCACCATACCCACCATAGGGTTCAACGTAGAACGGCTTTTTTTTTTGTTTTCAAACGCCCCTTCGTGCGTTTCGGGCTTAGAAGCCCCCGCCTTAAAATTAACTCACTGCTTGTCCTTCCTCCACGTCACCAACACGTCGTCCGTGCGGTACCTCTGCGTGCACGTGGTGTCCTTCATTTGCGTGACCTGGCCTTCCTGAAACGCCAGCAACCCAGCGTACGCGATCATGGCGCCGTTGTCGACGCAGTACCGCTCGTCCATCCCGTACGTTTTCCCCCCGCGTTGGCTCGCCATTTGCGTCATCATCTCCTGTAACCGCACGTTACACCCCACGCCCCCCACGATTAAAACGTCATCCGACCCGCAGTGCGCCATCGTGCGTTCCGTGATCTCCACGAGCATGGCGAAAATGGTTTCCTGCAGCGAGTAGCACAAATCCGCCTTTGTGTATTTGCCAGTCTTGAGGTGCGTACGCGCCTCCGTTTTTGCAAACGTCTCGATCCCGCTTAACGAAATGTCCATGCCCTTCACCGTGTACGGCATCTCTACGTACACCTCCCCGCCATGTTTCGCGAGCTGCTCGATGTTATAACCAGGGCTTGGGTCGTTGCTCAACCCTATTTCCCGCGCAAACCGGTCAAGGCAGTTCCCCACCGCGATGTCGATGGTTTCGCCAAAAATGCGGTACCGCCGTTCGTTGTACGCGATGACCTGCGTGTTCCCCCCGGACACGTACAGAACAACCGGGTCTTTCGCACCGCAAACCACTCTTCCCATCTCTATGTGCCCCACGCAATGGTTCACTGCGACGATTGGCTTCCTCCAAATCTGGCTCAGCATCCGAACCACCACCGCGACGGACACCAGGGGCGCGCCCATCCCGGGGCCTTTGGTGTACGTCAGGACGTCCAAATCCTCGGGTGTGATGTTCGCTTCCTCAAGCGCTTGTTTGACGATGTCAAGCACCACCGCCCGGTGGTGCTCCGCAGTTTCCCGTGGCAGGAACCCGGTACCCGGGGGGGTGATGTACGTCCGCCGCGGGTTACTCAAGATGTGCCCGTCCGAACGAACCACCCCGACCGCGACTTTGTTCGCGCTGCCCTCGAATCCCATAGCGAGGGTTTGCCCGGGGTGCTTCACCGGGGATTTCGTCATCGCGCACGAGTGAGGTTTGTCCGTGGAGAAAACAAGTCGCTCTGGGAAAACGTGGACCACACGCGTGCGCCGCGACGCGGACGGCGGGCGCCGGAAACGTGGCGTGCCGCGACGGAGTGACGGGCGCGGCTCTTCCGAAGACGATTGCGACCGCCGCCCCACTCGGCACCCTCCCGATTTTTTTTTGGAATTTTGCAAAATCACCGCCTCTCGGGCAGCAAACCTGGGCACACCCTAGGCACACATGGCGTTCGTCATGCGTGTCCTAGGAATTGGACCCGTGCTTTCCAGGACACCCCCCAGGTCGCGGTCAGGCCAAGCCGCTCGCGTCGCGCGCGGTGCAACGTCTTCACCAAAGCCCGTACCTCGCGTCGGCGTGCCCGTGTTTCCGGATCTGACATCGCGATTCCCAAAAGCCGCGAATCCACCATTTTTATGCACCCTCGGGAACGGCGACGGCGGCAGCGGCGGTGGCGGCGGCGGTTTCGGCGACGGAAACGGTGGGGGTGGTGGGGAATGGAACGATGACACGCGCGGTGACGACCACCACGAACGGCCTCGAACGACGCCGCGGGTGGTTGCCCTGGCCCTGGCGACATCCATGGGTGCGTCGTACTTGATGCCAAAATCCGCACACGCGGGGGATAAAGACGACGGAACAACGTCGTCGCCCAGCGACTTGGGCGTGTGTTTCCTGTACGGGTTCACGTGGTTTTACGGGGTGAAACTTTTCCTGAAAACCGCGTTTTCGCCGTTGATGCTGTTTTTCGGAACCATGACAATTTTAACCAAAACAAACGTGTTACCCGAGTCCTTGGCGAGGGAGGCGTACGAGGCGTACGTCAAGCCCCGGATTCCCAAGGAATGGAAAAAAGATCTCAGCGCGCCCGTCGAAACCGCCGTGGACGACCGGGTTCGAGATATGGAAAAACGGTTCTGGAAATTCGTCAAGCGAGTCCTACCCGCGTGTAGCACACCGACCGCGGAGAAAGCGTTCTTCGCGGGGATCATCTTAGCGGGGCTGGCGTAAACAAGGGGTTGTGGACGAGGGCGCGCTTCGATTTGAAAAAACAAACAAACTGATTTGTCATAAAAACAACCCGAAGGTGCTCTCTTTCCTACCCACTGCTATAGATGCACTTGCCCGACTAGGGTAGGTATTCTTATTTACCCTAGCCAGACTGCGGGCCCTAGACTGCTAGACTGCTCTCTCTCTCCACCGTCAATCATTTCCCCTGTCCTTCGATCCACTTCGCGAGCGTCGCCGCCCCAAACCCGGTGGCGCCTCCCTTCTTATCGTCCCACACCGGCCCGGCGATGTCCAAGTGTGCCCACCGCGTGGTGGACTTCTCGACGTACTTTTGCAAAAACAACGCGGCGGTGATCGCTCCGCCGCCCCTACTACCCGTGTTCTTCATATCCGCGTACTCGCTCTCCATGCCGCACGCTTTCCAGTACGAGTCTCGAATGGGCATGCGCCAGAACGATTCTCCCGCCGTGAGGGCCGCTTTTTCGAGTTCAGCCGCGAGCGCGTCGTTGTTGCTAAACATCCCAGCCACTTCCGGCCCCAATCCAACAATAATAGCCCCGGTGAGTGTGGCGACGTCCACAATAGAGCTCGCCTCGCACGTCTTCTCCGCATAAACTATCGCGTCCGCCAACGTCAACCGCCCCTCCGCGTCCGTGTTGTTCACCTCGATTGTTTTCCCGTTACTCGCGGTGAGTATATCCCCGGGGCGCAAACCCCGCGAGCCGATCATGTTCTCGCACGCCGCGATGATGAAGTGCGCCTGGACGTTGGGCGGTGCCGTTTGCGCCACCGTCCGCGCCGCCCCGAGCGTAGCTCCACTTCCGCCCATGTCGAACTTCATCATCTCGATCATCGACCCCGCGCCGGCTTTGATGTTGTACCCTCCAGAATCGAAAGTAAGGCCTTTGCCCACGATGGCTACTTTCTTTAGCTTACCAGCATCGGATCCCACCGGGGTGTACGTCAGGTGGATGAACTTCGGGGGCTCGTCGCTCGCTTCGCTGACCCCAAGGTACGCGCCCATGCCCAGCGCGCGGCACTCCGCCTCCTCCAAAATCTTAACCGTCATGGTTTCCGGGAACTCGTCCGCGATGGCGATCGCGGTTGACGCGAGGGCGGTCGGGGTGACCACGTTCGGCGGGGCCGCGACGAGCTGTTTCGTCAACGTCACGCCAGCCGCGGTAGCGTAGGCTTCTTGGAGGGCTTGTTTAAGTAAGTCTGGGTCGCACTCTTTCGGGGATGACACGATCACGTTTGTTAGCGTCGCTTTGTCGCTCTTACTCTTGAACCGAACGTCCTCGTCCGTTCCGAGATACGCCCCAATCGCTATGGAGCGAAGTTTGGCTTTGAACATCTCGGGGGTATCACCAATCCAGTACTTGCGCAAATACAGGGACGCGCACTTCGACTCCCTCGCCGCCTTCGACGCTTCCTTGCCGTACGCGATCCAAACCTCAGGAGTGATGTCGCTCTTCGCCGGGTCGCCGACGCCCACTAAACCCACGTGCTTGAACGGCATGCCCACGGAAGACGGCACTCGCGTGAACACCGAGGTTCCCGCTTTGCCTTTGAACTCTTTTTCATCAACGAGTTCCTTGATCAGGGAACCGAGACCGGGGGCGACGCCGTCGAAAACGGCGTCGCTCGCGCCGAGCGCGGCGCAATCCGCTTCGCACATCGAAAACACAACCATCTCGGACGCAGACGCGTTCTTCGCGTCGTACACAACAGAAGAGCTGGTGACCGCCAAGTCCGCGTGCGGGTGCATCACCCCGGCGGGGAAAGACCCGCCGCTCACAGCGTACGCGCGCGTGGAACCACGCGTAGCACGCGCGGGGGCGACACCACGGCGTTGAGGTTGAGGTTTCCCCGAGGTTTCCGACGAAACGCGAAAAGTCGCAGCCGACATCGGAGTCGTGGCCATGGTACCGATCGGTGCGAAGACAGTGGCGGTGGTTTTGCGAGGTGGAGCTGCGAGGAAACACCGGACCACACGCGTCAGCGCGGATGAACGCGAGGCGAGGTTTCTGAGCATCAAGCGCACGCGACAGTGAAGGCTCCTCGGATAAGACGATTGGCGAAAAAGAAGCGAAAGCGCGTCGTCGACCGACAGATCCCGTTTCGTTTTCGGGCGTTTTTTCTTCATTTATTTCAAAGCGCTCACGGGTTCACCTCGGTGCATCCCCAGTCTCCGTTCCCGTCCTTGATGTGCACGTACCTTCGGTTGCTTCGCAAGGACAGGTGGTCCACTTCGTCCACGTCCATTATCACGAGGCAAAAGTTATCCGCCGCGTTTTTCGCGTCGTGGACGGCGGCGTCGTCGACGTCGAATGTTTGCTTGCTCGGTTTCTTGCCGTCGTCGTCCATCTGTGGGAACCCGGGCGTGGGCCACAGGAACTGCGCCCTGCCGTTCGGGGACATCCGGCCCCACGCCTCACGTCGTTCTTTCTGCATTTTGAACGAATCCTTGGTCACTACTGTTAAATCGCCCGCGATCCTGAACTGCTCCCGGGTTTCGGGAAAGTACCACGCGAACTCGCCGGCGGCGTTTTTTTCCAGTTCCGTGACTTTGGACGATCGCAAATCCGTCACCACGGTCACCTTTTCCGTCTCCCCCAAGAATCCGCGGAAAACAACCGTGCGGTTCGCCGGCCTGCCACACGGCTTCACCGTCGCCAGCTGCACGTACTTCGTGTAAGGCATGTGCTTGTCGTTCTTCTTGATCGCCGTGAGCACCGCGGCGCGCCACGCGGGGGAGGCGATGGCGGTTGGGGACATCTTATTTTTTTGCCGGTCGCGTCGAGATGCGGCCCGAAAAACCGATGACGTCGTCGACACTGCCGAGTCTTCTTTTCGGGGACGCCTAACCGTGGACTTGTGCGAGTCACACCACACGGCACGGCGCGTCGGGTACGCGCGCGAGGAACGCGGAACGCGTGTGACGCGGTGATGCGACGGGTTGAGGCCGTTGTGCCTGCGTCACCGTCGATGCACGAAGTTTCGTTCGCCCACGAAAAGACTACGATTTTCGTTCCGCCGAAAAGCGAAGTGGGCAAAGCACATCAGTCCCCGTCCACAAACGTGGCGCGCGCCGGCCATGCCCGCCATGGGTTTCGCGCGGCTCGCGCTGTTCGTGGCGCTGGTGTTCGTGTCGCCTAATTTCGCAACCGCGCTTCCTATTTTACGCGCGCCCTGGCCCGTGGTGGACCCCGTGGAAGCCGCTTCTGTGCACTTCGGGGTATCCCTCAAGTCGTCGTTCGGTGGATCGTCTCCACGACGCAAACCCGACAACAAACTCGGAGCGACCACCACCGCGTTGACCCACCGCGTTGAGGGATCGGGGTTCCACCGGAAGGTTCACGTGGAGTTCACCGGGGAGTTACCCGTGACGCTTTTACCGGTCGTGACCGAGGGGAAGTGTTTCGCGGTCTTCGTGACCCAGTTGGACGCGCATCTGTACGCCGATCGATTCGAACTCGCGAGTTTGTTTCGGCACAAAAAAAACGCAGACGCGCGCGTGTTTGAACGCGCGTTCACGATTTCGGAAAAAGCAGCCCCCGAGTGTAACGCGTCGGTAGTCGCGGTGATGACGCCGATAACGGTGGATGCCGGGGCGAGGGGGGCGCTGCACCACAAAAAAGGCGCTAAACCAAAAAAGCAAAATAAATTCGGGGTCACCGCGTTTGCGGAGTATCCCCTGCACAACCGGTACCCCGGCCCCGTGGCGACGATGAATAGTTCCACACAAGGTTTGTCCTGGTTTCAAGCCTTTGTTGATGTTTTATTCAGCCCACGACCGTACGTCGTAGTGGACTTGGACGTGCCAACGGTGCTGGTGCGGTGCGGACGGAACGAGTTGTTAGTCTCCGATAAAAACAACAAAGACCTACCGGGTGGTGGGTGGTCGGCGTCTTCGCTCACGCGCGGCGCATCTGTGAGCCCGAAAGCGGTTTGGTCGATTCCAGCCGGGTCCCTCGCGCACGCGCGGTTCATAGGAGTCGCGACGCACTTGGTGAGATACGTAACCGCCGGGTTCGTGTTACGCGCGGTGTGGAACGCGAAGAGGCCTTCGTTGAAAAAGAAGAAAGAATGAGCGAGTGGGAGTACAACAGGTAATAGGTATTTAGACTAGTAAAACAGCAACCCGTTAAACCTCACAGCTCCACGTTTCGCGCGAGCGCGTTTTCCACGATCGCCGGCGTTAACGCACGGATTTCGGCGTTCGTGTCGTTCCGTACCCCATCGCCCGTGGCCGTGTCCGCCTCCCACTCGTGTTCCTCATCGTCCAGAACCTTTTTCAACATTTCTTGCACCAAGCCGTGCACTATTTCTTTTTCCAATATGCCTTGCACTAAGCTATGCACATCTTCTTCGCCGCGCGTGTTTTCGGTCTCGGCGGCGTTTTTTACGTGTATATCTCGCCTTGCCGCGAATCCGCGAAACGCGCTTTGCACGCGCGTCGCCGCGCCTTCCATCGCCAACGCGTTATTGTCCTCCTCCGCCCACTCCCGCCTATCACCCTCGACGATTTCGTGTATCGTTTGTACGAAATGGCGTCTCCCCAAAACACCCCGTCGTCGCCGCTGACATGCGAGCGCCGCGGAGGCGAGCTCGGCGGTCACCTCCGCGAGTATTCTGTCTCCCTCGTCGCCGTCGTTTTCAAGCTCGTCGTCGTTTTTGTTGTCCCGTCTCCGCTCTGTTTTTTCCCGCAGCGCGTCGAATGCTTTCTTTACGAGAAGCGCGCGTGTCAGTTCGTTTCCCTTTTTCAAAGCCTGTTTGGCTATACCCTCGGCCAGTTTCCGTCGCGTGTTCGCCTCGTCCAGGGATTTCTCGAGCTGCTCGTTCACGTCGAGCGCCGCGCGCACGGACGCGGCGCACTCGTTCGCGAAGACCCGGCGCGACTCAATCTCCAATTTAATAGCCGCGTGCGCCGCCGAGGTCAAAGCCTTGGCTTCCGCGAGCTCGGCGGCACACTGGCAGGGGTCGAGGGAAGGCACTTGTTTTTTCGAAACAGCCACGAGATTCGCAAAGTCGCCCGCGTTCTCCACGTCCTCCACACCCGTTTCGTCCACTGGCCCGCGCGGAACACCTGACTCGGCGAACTGCACCCTAGCCTCCGCGTCCGCGACCGCCTCTGTGGCATCGTCCAGGGCCCCCAGAAGGTTTCCGAGCACCCTCTGGGCGAGGGCCAGCGCCGGTTTGGTTTGCGGGTCGCTGATGTCAGTGCTCGCCGCGAGGAGACGCGCGAAGTGAAACGCCTCTTCCCGGTCCAGCGCAGATTCCGCCTTGTGCGACAGAAACGCGGGCAAGTACGCGGCGAAGGACATCGCGACAGTCCGAACAAACCCCGCGTCTCCCTGCGCACGCGCGCGCGTCTCTGTCTTCGTCGTTCCTCCGCGACACGAACAGAAGTCCAAGAAAAAACGGCAGCGCAATCAAATCCGAGTCTACTTTCGATTTCCGCATCGGGCCAAAATTAGGGGAAACAACGGCGGAGTCGCCACAGCCGGGCAAGCGGGAACGAGAGTCTTGCCGGGGCGCTCTTTTTCCCCTTCCCGCGGTGGTCCTCACGATGCCGGGATCGCCCACCTTGCAGGATGCCCTAGGCGAGGGTTTCATGGCGGTACGTCCCAGACCCGCGGGTACGATTTCTGCCACCTGTTAATTCTGGCGCCTCCTCGGTCACAAACAAACGGATTCTGAATTCGCCCTCTCCCTGCTCTCCTCCTCCCCCTTTTACTCGCAGACCTTGTCCCGCCTCGCGACATCCAATCCCCACCGCAAACCGAAACGTCTATTGGTGCACCTCGCGGACGTCGCGGACGTGGAGCTGAACCAGGACGGGACGATAATCGCGCGTGACTCATGGGACGGCTCGGTTCGCGGTTCCGAGGATTCCGGGTTCGGGATGGGCAGCCTGGCGTCCGCGCCTGCCAGTGCGGATTCACCCCCCGCGTCCCCCGGGCGGCACTTCAACGACCACGTCACGCGTACGGACAGCGGTGTTTCGGTTGATCTGAACGGCGCCGCGCCGGTCGCATCGGCGCGGACGTTGCGGGATTTCGCCAAGAATGCGGTGAAGAAGCTTGAGACGGATATCATCAAAGACCAAAAGCGAATCAAGTTCGTGGATGAGATATACGACGCGAGTTCACGGCCGGAGGATGACGACGGCACGCCGTTCGTGAGCCCGTTGCGACGCAGGCATGAGGCGAGCGGTAAAAACATCGCCGCGTTACGAGCGGCGCGAGAATCCCTGGAGTGCGGAACCGCCGGCGTCAAATTCCACCTTCCAACACACGAACCACGCTCGTCGGACGCGGGGGGGGACGACCACGAGCTGGAGACGGACCCGACAAAGAGCCGCCTCAAAAGCGAGCCTGGATTCTTCCCACCGGTAGAGGAGCTGTCGTTGACGGACATCGTGGGTCAAAAAAGTGAAGATACCGAAAAAAATCAAACGGCGAAGTCCGTGGATAAAAAGAAACGCGCGAACGCGTACGCCAACGCATCCGCCATTCCCAAATCGGGCGTCCACGACGAAGTCGAAGACGTGTGGCTCGAGGTTTTCCGGCTATTGCGGTTGCGGACGTGGATTTTCCTGGACGACCCGGATAGCTCGCCTTTGGCGTACTTCACCTCGATGACCATCCTAGCCCTGATCGTCACGTCGTCCGTTACGTTTTGTTTGGAAACCATGAGCGAGTTCAAGCAACCTCAGCACACGGCCGCGTTTTGGGTCATCGAGTGCGTATGCATCGCCGCGTTCACCGCGGAGTACCTGTTCAAGCTGCTGTGTTGCCCGAACGTGCGCAAGTTCGTGGTGCAGCCGCTGAACTTGGTGGATTTGATATCCATCCTGCCCTTTTTCATCGAGCTTATTATTTCAAGCACGGATGGCGGGAGCACGCGTATTTTCCGAACCGTGCGGCTGGTCCGCGTGTTCAGGGTGATTAAACTGGGCAGCCGTTCGGGGAAGCTCCAGGTCGTGACGCGTACGATGCACGAATCACTAGACATGCTCGCGATGATGTTCTTCCTCCTAGCCCTAACCGTGCTGGTGTTCGCCACGCTGGTGTACTTCGCGGAGAAGGGGGATTACTTTCCAACCGAAGACCTGTACGCGCGGGACGTGGACGTGGTGTGTGTTGGTTCGGTACTGGCGTCGGCGAACTCGGGTTCGTTGACGCAACTCGACGGAACCCTGATCGACGGCTGTTCTCGGGTACCGTCGCCGTACAAATCAATCCCGGACTCGTTCTGGTGGACCATGGTGACGTTAATGACCGTGGGGTACGGCGACGAAGTCCCGGTGACCGGCGCGGGGCGGCTGGTGGCGTGCCTCGCGATGCTCGCGTCCGTGTTGCTCATGGCGCTTCCCATTTCCGTTATTGGCAGCGAGTTCACGCAGCAATGGACGGAATACATGAAGCACATCGGGGAGATGAGCGGCCGAGGAAGAAAAGCCGCCCCGCGGTTCCTGGAAGTCACCCAGCAACTCAAAACGCACACGCAAATCGTGGATGAAATCATGCGGAAAATGCGCGACGTGCAGACGGATATCGACGAGCGGACGCTGCGGGTGAAGCAGATCGTGCGCGCACGGGACAAGGAAACGCAGACGTCGCGACGCAAGGCGCTCGCGCGAGGGAAACACGCACCCGTTTCGGTTGCCGCTTTGGTTGGCGAGAAGAAAGAAGGAGCTCCCAGCGCGAGCGAGCGATTACTGGCACGCGAAGTCGAGGAGCTTTTAAACGAACGCGAAACTTTGAGAAAAACCGCGCAAACCGCGGAGCTCATGGTCAGCGCGAATTTCCCCACGTGCGTGAGCAATTGTTTGGACAAGTGTCTGTTCATGAACGAGCTCGCAACCGACGACTATGACATGATCGTCGCCGATATCGACGACCTGATGTACCGCGCGCTGGAGTGGTACAAGGAGCGCGGGCTGGGACGGAAAATTTTACGAGTCAAACGAGACGAACGGGACAGGCTTGATCAACGCGGAAGCCCCGGGCCGCACACGCCGAAAACCCCGGGGCGGATAGAGGCGCAGACGCCGCCGGAGTCGGTCGGGCCGCGGCTTTGACGGCGTGTAGTGATTATTTAATAGCGACGTCGCCTCTGTACGCGTGAAACGGGAACGCAGATTCTCAACTTGTTTCTTGCAAAAATCAGCTCGTTGAGGTGTTACATCTCCCAGCTCGCCAATTGTTTGATCGACTTCTCCGAGGTCCCGCCGGCCGGCCGCGCGCCGCCCCAGTTGTCGCCACACCGACGCGGGCCTGCACGGCGCGTTCTGTGTACGGTCGCTGGAGACACGCGGTTGTCTGATTTTGGAACGAACCCCGGACCCGCACAGGCCGGTCGTCACACCGGGCCGCGTCGTGTACGCCTAAAAAGAACCTTTTGCGTTCAAGAAGTCGGACCCGGGGTTGGCGATGGCGATGGCGAACGATGCCCCCCCCACGGGCAACGCCGTGTTCACCATGGCCGTTCTCGTGGTGATCGTGAGCAGCGGCTTGGCGCTTGTGATGGCGCACCTGTTCCGTTCCGGGTACCCGTACCAGTGCTCGGTGTTAGCGGTGCAGCAGCTGGTGTGTACTGTGTTCGGGGCGTTCATGATGCGAAGTAACCCAGGCGAAGCACGGAAGCTACGCATCAGCCGGTGGAACTACCTCACCATGTTGTTGCCGTTCAGCGGCGTGCTGTCGCTGAAGCTGTTTCTTCAGAACAAAGCGGTGCAGTACGTCTCGCCCGCGTTTTACGCCATGACCGGTTCGCTGTTACCGGTGGGGGTCACCATGTTATCCATTTTCATTGGAAGCGCGAAGTTCAAGTGGAGCACCGTGGCGGCGGCGGCGGTTGTTTCGGTGGGCGGCGTTTTGATCAAGTTCGGCCAAGTCGAGCTGAGTACTATCGGGTTCATCTTGACCGTTTCGAGTCTTGGGCTTGACGTCGTGCGGTTACTACTAATGCAAGCCCTGTTACAACCCCTGAAGCTAACAGGCATGGCCACCATGCTTCTCAGCGCGCCGCAGCAGTGTTTGCTTTTCTTTGTAAACGCGGCGTGGGCGGACGCGTCTGTGGTGGCTGGCCGAATGAAACTGACGCAGGAGGACGGGGGCTTCGGGGCGGACTTCTGCATAATCTTGGTGCTTGTTTGCGTCCTAGCAATCGCGGTGGTGCTGTTCAACCTTATTTTCGTCAAAATGACATCCGCCGTGATAAGCGCCATCTGCACGCCATTCAAGGATCTTTCCACGATTGTGTTTTCCGATTTGCTCGTGGACAAGCGCGCGGAAACGCCGCAGGCCATGATCGGGTTCGCGATGTCATGCACCGCGTCCCTGGTGTACAACATCCACGACGTTTACGAAAAGCGACGGGAGGCGCAGGAATTTGTTTTGGGGGAAGAGGCGAAGCCGCTGTTGTCCGCGGAGAGCAGGGTTACAAACAAAGAGGGGAGCGCTGGGTGTGACGGACGCGACGAAGCTTTGTTGGACGAGCGCGACGACGACATTCGAGTCAAAGACGCGTACTCGGTCGGGTTAGGGTGCTGCGTGTTGGGGGTGGTGATTTACGCATACGCCGTGGTTTGGCATCTCAAATAACGACCCGGTGGTACAACTGATGAATGAGTTGAAAGAAACGCGACATAGCCGACGTAGCCGATTGCAAAGAAATTCTTCATCAAAAAAGTCTCACTGTCTCTCCGTCTCTGCTTTCTGCGCCGCCGCCGCGGCCGCGACCGCGACCGCCGCGTCCTCCACTTGTTTTGCCCGTAACTCGGCTTCGTGTTTGTGCTTCTCGTACACCACCCTGTCCGTGGCGATGTTTTCGAACATCCGCGCCACCGCCAACCGTTCCCGACACAGCCCTTTATCCAGGGCCTCGATTTGCCGCAGCTTCATTTCGATTTTGCGCATCTGCATCTCCACCACGCCGACGGCGAGCTTTTCGATTTCGTGTTGGTCCCGGTCCGCGAGGAGCTTGGCGTGAATCGCGGCCGCGTGTACCGCAGCGAGGCTTGCGCCGAGCACCTGTTCCGTTGTCAAGGCAGGCGCGGCAGGCAAGTCATGGGATTGGTGGTCGCACCCGGCGTCCACGCATGAGGACTCCAAAGGATCCGCCGCGTTTGCGAGGAAAACGAGCGCCGCCTTCGCCGCCGCCGCGGCGACCCGCGGACCCACGCAGCTGATTGTAAAAAATAAAGTGTCAGACTTGTATGGGCAATCAGGGAGGCGGAATGTGGTGGGTGGGAAATACTTACGTCGCGAGAAACGCGACGTTGGCCATGACCGGGTTGGGGGCGCCATGGAAGGGAACGCGTGCGTGTGTGCCGCCGTCGCCGTCGAGTAACTCGTCGCCGTCCACACCTAGTTGTGCAAGGAAACCGTCCTCCACCGGTAAGCGCACGAACCGAATGACGCACTGCTCCGCGGATTTCGTTCCCACCCGCGCGGCCACCGCGCGCCAGTCCTCGCCGTGCCGCTCCGCCGCTTCCAACAAAGCAAGCGTCTCCTGGTCCGTCCAGCTTTCGTCGTCCTCGGTTTCGCTGTCGTCGTCCTTCTCCAGCTGCTGCGCCTTGGCATCGCCCGTCGCGGCTTCGTCGCGCGAGTCGCCGCAATCGGTGGACACAACTCGCGTGAAGCTGGCAGAGCTAACCCCGTCCGGCAGCGACCCGCTTGCGAAACACGAAACGCACGTAACGCACACTTCGCGCGGGTGCGTGTTTCCGCCAGCCTCGTCCACGCGGTAGTACGCGCGCCCGGCGCCGACAAGCGATACCTGGCATTGAGTGCAGTGTCGCGGTTTCCCGAAATCCGTGTCCAAACGAAAGCTCTCCTGTCTCGTCCCCGGCAGCGACCCCAAACCCGCGGACACCGCTTCGTGCAGCGCGCCAGCCATCCCGGGAGGCGCGCCGTCCTTGCGCGGTCGCCCCACCCCCCGCGGCGCGCCCATGATCTCCCTGACCCGCACGACGTCTTCGCGTGTTCGCTTCGCGGCGAGCGCGCTCGCGACGGCGAGCGCGCCGTTCGTTGGCGCCTTCGTGAAGCGGTACAGCGCATCAGCCGCGTTGGCGGTGGTGCCAGGCAACGCGCCCGAGGGTGCTTCCCAATCCACGATCAATGAGCCGTCACTGGTTTCGCCGGTCCAGTTCACCAACCCCCAGCGCGCGCAAAAGTCAAACACGCGCTGCTGCGTTTGCGCGCTCGCGTTCGCGGCGGGCGCCGCGGTTCGCATGGCGCTAATCAGCGACTGGGTGAAGGTCAGCTCCTTGCTTACGTCGGCGCCGCGGTTCGCGCGAAGGGCGCGGTACGCACCCATCGCGGCGTCCCGCATGGCGGTGTAACACGCCTCGCCGTTCTCGGCGTCGGTTTCAAAGAATTCAGGAACCCCAGCGCGCTCGATGGCGTGCACGCAATCCTTCACGAACCACGCGGCGTATCCCGGAAGAACGTGCGTTTCTTTGTGCGTTTCTGTTTGCGTCGTCGTTGTTTCCGTGTCCGCCTCACCCTCGCCGGGGGTGGTCATGTCCACATCGTCATCCTGGTCAAACAGCGGCGATGCGGCATCTTGCAGCGCGCGCCGTACCTTCGCGGCGGCGGCGAGGGAAAAACCGCGCTGTCCTCTTGAGATGTTTTCCAACACGGGAACCGCGGGTCGCGCGTCCGCGGGTCCGGGATAGACGTTCATTCCCGGGACGGCGCCAGGCCCTGTTACCGTCGCGAGCACCGAGGCTGGCCCCTCGCCAAAGTCACCAGCGCACGCCGCGGAAACCAACCTGTGCGGTGTGACTATTTGTCGTCGCACCACGTTCGGCGCCACGCGCTCGGCGAACCGCGCCGGGGCTAAAACTTCGCCACCCGCGCCGCGCGTGTTTTCCTTTTTGGCCAATACCTTCGCCATCTCCATCTCGGATCCCGGCCTTTTGTCTCCCACCACGAACGTAAGCGGTCCTGCTGGGTTCTGCACTTGCGCGCGCGCCCTTTGTGTTTCCAGCTCGCGCGCCTCGAGCGCTTCCTGCGCCGCCCGCCCGGCGCGCGTCGCCGGGTCTTCCCACGCGTACTCCCCCTCTTCGCACCACTCGTTGAACATCGCGCTGTCCGTGAGCCATTTGGCGAGGACGTGCGTCACACCCTGGCCTTGCTGACGCGCGTTGCCGTTCCCGGAGCCGTTGCCGTTGCTGCCCCACCAAGCCCCCAAGCACAAATGGTCGCGTGTTGTGTCGTCGTCCCGTCCCGGCGGCGGTGCGTGGAAGTTGTGTTTTTTGAACCCCGGCCGCGCGTCCTTTGTCGCCGCCGCGAGCGGCACCCAGTGTTCGTAACTCTCCGGGTACCGCAGGTACCGCACCAGGGCTTCCTTGCCGAGCACGCCTAGCACGACACAGCCGTGTTCGGGGTCTGCCTTTTCGTGTTCGGGGTCGCCGTCGATTTCGTTTCGCGACGTCGCGAAGTGGTCGCCGCCGCGCGTTTCGGCGTTCGGCGGCGAGTGTATCGCCGGCGCCGAGGCGTGAAGCACGTGCGTCACGCCCTCGTCGTTTGGCGACACCGCCAGCACCGCTCCCGTGGCCTTGACCGCGAGCGCGACTCTGCTCACCGCCTCAACGGTTACGAACTCGCCATCCGCAAGCGCCACGCGCACCACCCGGCGCATCCCGCGTTTGTGTAGCTCGGCTTGGCACCGAAACGTCAGGTCTATAAACTCGGCTCGCTTTTTCTCGCTCTGCCAGTCCAACCGGCGCAGCTCGTGCGTAAGTTTGTGCGCAAGCGCGGTTTTCAGAATCAGAAACAACGCACCGCCGCTGGCGAAATCCCTCCAGTGCGAGCTGGGGATCCTCATCATCGGCCGCGGGGCGTTGGACGAGACGCCCAAACACTCCTCGTGGCCCTGTTGCAACTCCATCACCAACCTCGCCACGTCCTCCCGGTCCATCGGCGGGGCGTCCGGGAACGCGGAACTCAAACGAAGCGTGATTCCCTGCAGCGCGCGCAAATACGTGTCGCTCTGGGGGTGGTGGGGAAACGAGTGTTGGGTGTGGGAAACGAGGGTTGGTTAGGGTTGGTGCAAGCGAAAGCGAAAGAAAAGCCACCGACGCGAGGAAGGACGCATCCACGCGATCACGCGGAGATCCGGACCGGAGGGGCGGGGCGCGGGGTAGTCGCCGAGGCGCACCTCGAAGTCCTGCGCGCGGAGCTTGATTTTGCGCCTCACGGATGTCGACGCCATCTCGAGCAGCGCCGGAGACCCGACAGTGCCCACCGGCTCGGTGCCCACCTGAATGCAAAGGCGAAGGGCTCGCCCGCGACGAGTCTGATGAATAACTCGCCAGCGCGCGGCGCGCCGGAGAGTCGCCGCCGCCGACAGATTACAGTCGCTTTCTCCGAGACGTCCGACACACCCCACGCGCGGTCCGCCCTCCTCTTGGGCCGTCTTCGCGATGTCCGACGACGGCTCCGACACTTCCCACACCCTAGATCTCGTGGGCGAGGACGGTGACTTCGCGGACTGGACGGAGGAGAACGAAGAGGCGCGGTTAACGCGATGTTTGTTTTCGTCGCAAACACACGCATCGCCGGCTGCGGCGCTTTCCCACGCCGCCTCGACGTTCGGGTTCGATCTGAGGGTGCTTTATAAACAACACGGAATGGAGTTCTACCAGGTGATGCAGTGTTTGAACTACGCGCGGTGGTGCACTAAGGAACACGTTGGTGACCCGCCCGCCGCCGCGGCTGCGGCGGCGGCCGGCATCGCGAGCGGCGCGCACCGAGACGAAAAGTTCTTGGCGCCTGCTCTTACAGACGACCCGCTTCTTTTCGACTGGGAGGATTTCGTAGGCGTGGGGATTGATAACGAGACCGTGGAGGATGACCAGGCCGCGGAGGCGAAGGCTCGGAAAATGGCGGAGCAAGGCGATGAGTTGGCCGACAACGCGCAATTAGCCGCGACGCTCGCCGTTTTGCGCGCCGAGAACGAAGCGCTGAAGATGCGCGTTTTGGAGATGTCGGCGCGTCTCGGTGAGAGCCTGACGGTGGATGACGCGCCAACGAACGTAGGCGCGAGTCTAGGGTTCGTGGGGAACGCGATTTTCGGCAAAGAAGCTCCCAAAACCTACCCTAAACCGAATAGAGGGTCCGCACCCGCCAAGCGTAACGGCGACGCGCCGACCTCGCAGTCGCTCATCGACGACAACTATTTCGGGAGTTACGGGTATTTCGACATCCACCGCACGATGTTGGACGACGTCGCCCGGACCGCGGCGTACCGCGTGGCCCTCGAAGAGAACCCGAGCTGTGTGCACGGCAAAAAAGTGCTAGACATCGGGTGCGGCACTGGGATTCTGTCGATGTTCGCCGCAAGGGGCGGCGCGTCGGAAGTCGTCGGCATCGACGGCGCCGCCGACATCGCCGCCGTGGCGCGCGCCAACGTCAAACACAACGGCTTCGACGGGACGATTAAAATCGTGCAAGGCAAAGTAGAGGAGCTTTTGGCACAAGCAGGTGGTGTTGCTAATGATGCTGGTGGCACTTCTACTGAGGAAGACACAGACCCTAATGCATCCAACCTGCTGCAACCTCATTCCTTCGACGTGCTGGTAAGCGAGTGGATGGGGTACGCTTTGCTCTTTGAAAGCATGTTCGACACCGTGATTTTGGCGCGCGACACTTTACTAAAACCTGGAGGCGCGGTGTTACCCGATATCGCGACGATTCACATCGCGGGTTTCGGACGGAACGCGACTTCGCTGCCTTTCTGGGATGACGTGTACGGGTTTGAAATGCCGACCGTGCAATCAAAGCTAACCTCGGACGAGTACTTGAAAACCGCGGTGGTGGCGCCCGTCAAGGGCGCGCACTGCGTTACGTCCTCGCGGGAAATAAAACGGCTGGATTTAAGCACCGTATCAGTGAACGACCTCGACTTCACGTGCGGCACGGTGACGTTAGTCGCCAGGAGTGACGGAATCAGAGGGGACGAGCACGACAAACAGGTCACCGCCGGGGCGGGGGAAGGCGCTACGGGGTTGACGCAGCGGTCGACGATTGTGGACGAAGACGCCGCCGGGCCGGTGATGGTGCACGGCGTGGTGCTTTGGTTCGACACGCTGTTTTCGGAAAGGTTCAGTTCCGAAAAACCCGGGGTGTTGTCCACGTCGCCGCACGCGCGCGGAACGCACTGGGCGCAGACCATGCTGCACTTCCCGGAACCTATCGCGCTTTGGACCGGGACGGACGAAGATTGCGTTTCCTCTGAAAAGGACGCAATCGGGTCCGTCGCGAACCCCGCGTCTTCCATAAAAGTCAGGGTCGGGATGGCCAAGTGTTTGGAGAAAGAACGCGCGCGTGCGCTGGATATTTCGCTGGAGTACAACGTGGTGGGTGCGGACGGAACAGAGGGGAGCAAAAAGGTGCGGATATATCGAGTGTGATTGTATTGGGAGATACGCCACCATACATACTCAAGTTACAATTCGGCGACCTTCTGTTCTGCTCTTCGCGATTTTCCTTGGACCGACAAAACGGTACACGTGTCTTCCGCCCCTCGTGCGCCCCGCCCTTACCGTCCCCACTCACACCTCCTCGCACGCTCCCGTCATGTCCGCGACCGTGTTCGCATCGCTCGTTGTCGCGCCGGCTTGCGCGTCTGTGCGTCGTCACGGCCTGTCTTCCCCCGCGCGTGCCAACCGCGGCCCCCGCCCGTCACGCGCGACGTACGGCCCCATCGGCGAGGCTATCGCGTCAAAGATCTCGGAATCGCTGGCGCCCGAAATGCTGGTGGTGAACGACGACTCCGAGAAACACGCGAACCACAAGGGGTTGCACGACGGCCACGCCGGGGTTCGCTCCAACGAGTCGCACTTCAACGTCACCGTGGTTTCCGGGAAGTTCGACGGCATGCCCCAGGTCAAACGCCACCGCATGGTAAACGCGATCCTTCAAAAAGAGTTTGACGACGGCCTACACGCGCTGCAGCTCTCCACGAAAACCCCGGCGGAGTGGGAGAAAACCAACGCCAAGTAAGTAAGGTGTGTAGCAGGTGTCGTCTGGTTTTGTAATACAATCACAATATATGTTTTACTGTTGACTGTGTTACACGAGCTCGATCTGAAGGGCATCTCTATTAGCTTCCCTCATCGGAAGGGCATCGGTGTTAACTCAGCTCGTCCGATTTGCTCGCCTCATCGGCGCTTTCGTCGCTCATCGGGGATTTCGTTTCGTCGTCGTCCTCGTACTCCACCCCCGGCGTTTTCGTGAAAATCCCAACATCCGCGGGTTTGATTTGAACACGCCCTCCGATCGAGTGGTCGCTCAGCGCAACCGACGCGCCGAACACGGTGAACCGCCGGATGTCGATGTTCGCCGCGGAGTGGTCGTCTTCCCACTCCCGCATCAAGTTCTCGGGCGCGATGAGCTTTTGATTGTGAACGAAAAGTGTCAGTTTTGTGGGGGCAAATGCGTAGGGTCGGGATTTGGGAAACGCCCAACACGCACCTTCACGCAGTGCATGCGCGCCCACCGCGGTTTCAAAAGGCGGTACCGCAAAACGTCCCGCTGCGGGTCGGCGACCACGGTTGGCGCCAGGGCGTCGCGTTGGTGGAATTTGAACCAGCACGCGGGGGCGAAGGCGTCGGCGGTGTATGTGTCGCACCGCCTTTCACCGTTTCGCTGCGGAGCGACGTTTCGGGAAACGCGAGGAACAAACTCCACCACCACGCCGTTGGGAAAAGTCGTGACCTTGGCGATTTTCAAACCGCGGCATCCGCGTGCGTCGGTGTCACACAGGGTTTCTAGCTTCTCCAGGGTATCGACACCGTCGAACAAAGACACGGACGACCCTACGTCACCGTCACCTCCCACCGCGTTTCGAATGAAGTCGCCAACGGCGGCGGCGTTTGGATGCGCGCTCATGGGCGGCGCGTCGTTGGGCGCCGCCGCCCGCAGTTTCCTTCGCGTCGCCGCGTCAATCAAACGCGGCGGCCCCGGCGAGAAGAACACGGCGCCGCACGACACCGGACACGTAAACGCGCCGGTGCGGTCAATCTCAAACGCGCTCACCACGCCGCCAACGTGGCGCCACCGTTTCCAGTTCCGCTTGAGCAGGGGGTACGCGGAGTTGGCGGTTACATCCCTGTTCACGTTTCGCGCGCCATCGCGTGGTTCTTGGCCTTGGTCAAGTCGCGAAGCCCTTCCTCGTTTCTTCCCGGACGGTTTTGTTTTGTTTTTTTCGTCGTCATCGTCATCGCCGTCCACGCACGACCCAACGATCCACTCCGCGTCATCAGGCTCCGACCTCTCGCACGGCTTTTTGTACAGCAGCTCCTCCCTGGTTTCCTCGTCGTGCACGAAAAACGTGGTACACCCGGCGTGCGTTTCGAAGGATTGGTACGAAAACGTCTCCGTCGGTTGAAACGGAGACGTGTCTTGAACTATTTCGACGGCGCCGTCGCCGTTGCGTCGCGGGCGACGCCCATCGCGTTCGTAATCCGCTACGTTAAACGTCCGCGCGAGCTGCAAGGCCATGCCCGTGAACGTCGGGCGCCGCGCCGAGCGCCACACCGGCTCGCCCGCAAACGGGTCCTCCCCCGTCTGCGCGTTCGCAAACGCGTTCACCTTACCAAAAACCGTGTCGTCAATCTCGAGGCCGCGGATGTCGAACCGCGCGTAGTCGTCGGTGAAGTGCCGCGTCGCCGCGCTTTGCGCGAAAAGATCCAGGGGTTCCTTCCACTGCGTATGCGCCAACCGCGCGGTTGGGCGTTTACCCATCGCCGCCCGTCGCGCCTCGCCCGCCTGCGCCGGCGAGGTTTTGCGCATGTACTTGTACAAAACGTGTTCGCACTCAGGCAAAGGTTCGGTGTAGGTAAGCGAGTCGGCCGGGTCCAGCAGGGTTTGTTCATTTTCGTGGTCGCAATCCACGAACTCGGCGATTTCGTTGAGTTGCGCGTGCACGTCTGACTCGGACAGCGGGGTGGGTGCGCGCTTTTCGTTTTCAAACAGAAACAGCTGGGAAATAGGATCGTCGCGTCGGTACTGGTGAACGTAATGCGTAAAGAAAGCCCCGAGCTCCTCCGACGGCCAGGAGTTGAAGTCGTACGGGGGCAAAACCGTCGACGCCGCCACCACGGCGTCGAAGTTGAGCTGCTCTTCGGGGGGCAGGGAACTCTGCGCGCTGAGTTTCTCCAGCACGTGCGCTAGGAGGGAACTTGTTTTGGCCATGAACCGCCTTCGCGCGCGCGTCGCGGCGCTCCATTTGTACGCGCCGTGCACGTCGCCTTCCGCGAAACACCCCACGAGGTGGACGTTATTACTTGCCGCGCTGCAGTAGAACCTGTGCGTCGGGCCTTCTACGTCGAACACGTTCCCGAACCAGTTCTCGTGGTCGTTCTCGTCCACGCCGCCGTCGCAGAACAGCCCTTTTGACCTCAACACGGCAACCTCGGTTTTCGGACACCGGCTGTCGTACCGAATCGCGTCACCCGGGTCGTCCACCTCGCAGTAATTTCGCCTGTGTAGCTGGAACCTCACGTCCGCGTATAACCCCCGCCACCGCGAACCTTCCAATTTGTCCCCATAAGGCGTGCGCGAAGGAGGCGTCTCTTCCCCCGGGGGCTCGCACACGCCGAAATCACGGAACGCGAATTCTTTCCACACGCGCTCGCCGCCCGCGACTTGCCTCAACGTTTTAGAACTCGCCATCGCAGACACCACATCCTTCGCGTCCAAATACAACAACACCTCTTCCAGACACTCGCGGGGAAGAGACTCCAGCGTCGTCCCCATCGCGCTCCACCTCAGAGCTTCCCCAGATCTGAAGAGGAGGGTTTCGCGTTCCCGAACAAAACAGTTCAGGCAGTTGCTGAAATAAAGCAGTGTGATGAAATCGCTTGGACACAACCCCCCACACGTCTCTCAAGATGATTCGTACCAAGAAAACTGCCCGTAAGTCCACCGGTGGCAAGCCCCCCCGCAAGCAGCTCGCCACCAAGGCGGCGCGCAAGTCGCCCCCCGCCACCGGCAGCGTCAAGAAGCCGCACAGGTACCGCCCCGGTACCGTCGCGGGTCGTGAGATCCACAAGTTTTCAGATGCAGGGAGATAGCATGATACATTCAGATGATTAACGAACTACCAGGTAATACCCTAAACCCTACTAACCGTACAAACTGTGTTTCTCGATGTACCGCAACACGTCCGGGTGCATGGCATCCGTTAACACGTCGGCGTCGAAATCGCCGCCGTCCCATTTCGGTTTTGTGTTTTTTGGCTTTTGCGTTTCATCACCCTGGGAATACATCTTCGCCAACCGAACCCCCGCTTCTTTCCAGAAAATCCCGCGTTCAAAAAGCATCTCCCGAATCGTGGTGCTGCTGATGCTTTCGTCCACTTCTTCTATTTCCAGCACCCGGGTGTTCGCGTTCAAACCCACTTCGTGAAGCGCGTCCAAACCACCCAACCGCGGCACCACGACTTGCGCGCAATTCCTTTGGAACTGTTCGTGCGACCGCCTGATTGTAAAAGAAAAAGTGTCAGTCTTGTATGGGCAATCAGTCGGTGGAATGTGGTAAATGGGAAAGGCCCTTACCACTTCCCGCACCGCAAGTCCCGGTACGCGTCGCCGCCCAGGCACCACGCGAAGTGCGCTTCTCGGTTTGCGGCCTGAATCTTTGTTAAGATATCGAACGACCCGACCGTGACGGAGTCATCTGGTAGCCCGTTTTTCAGGGCCACCGCCTGTGCCTGAAGCACCACGTTCTTTTCGATATCGAGCACGCGCACGAGCGCGCCGCGCGACTGGTTTCGGTTTTTTTTATTTTTTCGGTATTTTTTTCGGTCCCGAAACGACCCCGAATCATGATCGTCTCTGCAAAACGCCAGCTCGCACATGCGTCGCCGGTGTTCATAAGACACCATGTTTTGCTTCGCTTTGTACACGTGCCGAAACACGGGCAAAATCCACACCTCGTCGAACAGCTCGCACAGGTGATTCACGATCGAGCCGTGGCCGCCGTGGCCGGTGGGGGGATTGGCGGACAAACCGTACAGCACGACGCGCGTGCCGTGATTCACGATTGGGATGCCGAGGGAGGTGCGTTTCGGGCGCCCTCCTCGCCCACGTTTCCGGTCCCGGCGGTGGATCTCCGCCAGCCGCTCGAGAAACAAGCGCACGACCACGTACCCAGCGCCGGCGAAACCCAGGGAGTGGAACAGAGGCATCGCGCGGGGACGGCGCGTCCAAGGGACGCGCCGAATTGTGATTCGTTGCTGAAACGAAAAGCCGACTCACACATTTCCGCAACCAAGATTTCTCGGGGCACACGACGACGCCGCCATACGTGACCGCGCCGTACGTGCGCTCGCGCGGCGTGTGTTCCTGACCGGCACCGCGCGTGCCGCGTGCGAGTCTTGTGTCATGCGGTCGTTCGCCACTGCGTCCACGTCCACTTCCCACACGCCTGTTTTGGTACGGCGGGGCGCTTTGGTGCGCTTTGGTGTCTCGACAGTCACGGCCGCACGAAGGCCACTCGGTGTGCGTGTCTCGGCATCCGCGTCGTCTGATAAAGACACCAGTTCCGTGACCACGACAACGTCTTCGCGCGGAGGCACGCCCGGGAGCTGGAACCTCGGCGTGAAGAACTCCGACGCGAGCGGCACGGAAGCGCGGGCGTTCGTGGATCGTTTGTTCAAAGCGTACCCGGTGTTGGTCGCCGCGGCGAAGGATGGCGACGTTTCAAAACTGGAGACGGTGATGGACGACGTGTACGTCACCGCGCCGGATAAAGGCACGGGGAAGATCCGGGACGCGCAGGTACGAGCGGCCGCGCTTGAAGCGGTTGCGGCAGGCAAACACCAAACCTTGCGGGCGCTGTTGGACCGAGGCGCTGACTTGGGATTTGAAAACGACCACGAAGCCAATAAAGTCGACAAAAAAAACCCGGGTGCCGAGGCAGCGGTAGCCGCCGCATCCAAAGGCCACGCCGTGGTGTTGGACATTTTACTGGAGCGGTGCGGCGTGAGCCCGTATTCGGTGGATACACAAACAGGACGCACGCTGTTGGCGTGCGCGGCGGCGAACGGGCAGGAACGGTGCGTCGCGCGCGTGATGGGTTGTTTCTTTTCCACGGACGAAACCGCCTTCGCGGCGCGCGACGTATCCACGGCGTGCCGTTCGTACTTGAACGCGGTTGATTCCAACGGATCAACCGCGTCTATGCTCGCGGCTGAGTTCGGGCACGCCGGGGTGTTGAACCAGCTCAGAGGCTCGGGGTGCGACATGGAAGTCGCGCGGCAAGGGGACGGGATGACGGCGATGGGGATCCACCGAGACCGAACCCAGAAAAGCATAGCGGAGGCTTTTTCGCGAAGGAAGAAAGGCCAACCCAAATAGACAAAGAGAGACTACTATTCATCTCAATATTCATCTCAAACCAACGGTCCGAGCGTCAGATTCCTGTCGTGTTCGTCCCTCCACTCCAGCCCCTGCACCACCTCGATTGTGTTGCAATCCGGGTCCCGGAAGAAAATCGCGGGGCGGCCACTGCGACTCGCCGTGTACGGGATGTTTTCGTGTGTAAGCGCGTCCGTCAGCGGGCGCAAGTTTCGCACCCCGATACAGAAATGCCGATCTTTTCCGCCGTGCGCCGGACGGAACTCCAAGTCGTCCGGATCGGGATTCGGCAGTTCCATCAAGTGCAGCATCTCGCTGCCCATCATGAGCCACGCGCCGTGGTACGGGAGCTTGTCGTTCGGTCGGTCGGGGTTCACCGGGAGCCCGAGCATCCGGTGGTAGAAATCCATCGACCGTTCCATGGATCGCACAATCACGGCGACGTGATGGACGCCTTGAATTTCGATCTGCGCGCTCAGAGATTCGTTTTTCGGCGCAACGCCGGTGTCCACCAGGCTCGGGCCGTCGTCGTTCACGAGAGACTCCTTCACGGCACCGTGACGCGCGGGCTCGTTGCGGTCGGGAGCAGCGCGCACCCGGAGATGACCGCGGTCCAAACGTGTGCCGGGAAGACCGAGATTTGGCCGGGATTTGCTGACCACACCGGGTCGGGGATTCCGGGGAAGAGTCGTCGCGGAGCGCGCGGCCCCGGAGAAGGGGACGCGCGATGGCGAAGCCCCCGTTGAAGCGCGCACGGCGGGAAACGCGACCGCGGCGGACATTTGGCGAGTCCGGGGGATGCCGCGAGGCCCGCGCCTTCACCTGTGAGAGGGTGCCGAAACAATATCCCGAAAAGTGCTTTGTGAAACATCATGCACGAAACCGTTCGGGAGGCACAGCACGCGGCGCGCTGCTTGGTCGATGCTCACGGCGGGGACGCGATCCCTGCGTGTCAGTGAGTTACCCGTCGCGTCTCGTGTCGCCCGCCTGACCCGCGGTACAACCGCCAAACCCGGTCCCGCGCGTCGAAACCAATCCATTTTCGCGATGGCGTCCGAGGCAGATGCCGCGCGCCAAGGCACGTGCTTCTGCGGTGCCGTTCGTGTGATGTGCGTGGGCGAGCCCGTGGCGGTTTCCATCTGCCACTGCGCGAACTGCCGGAAACTGTCCGGCGCGCCTTTCTCCGCGCAGGCTTTGTTCAGCGGCGGGCAGGTCTCCGTGGGTCGCGTCGGGGAGGCGGAGAAGGAGGGCGACGATGACGATGACGAAAAAAAAGAACCGCACCTCGTGGGTTTCGAAAGCTCGTCGCGGGTGGAGCGGTTTCGGTGCGCGACGTGCGCGTCGCCCGTGTACGCCACGCTGGCGAAAGGAAAAACAGCGGTGGTACCTCTGGCGATTCTGGACGCGCACCCCACCCTGCCGCGCCTGCAGCCGTCGCACCACATGTACTACGCCAGCCGGGTGCTGGACGTCACGGACGACCTCCCGAAGTTCGTCTCGAGCTCGGGGAAAAACGCAAAAGCCTGGGTCGGGGATGCGGATGGCGACGCGCGGTGACGAGTGGAGAGGGATACGTGATACAACCGTAGTCTAGCGTATGATACTGCAAACCACCGCTCGTGCATTAAATATCTCATTATTTATATAAACCCCACTTTATTGCGTCTCCGCTGCCTTGCCCTTGTCTCTCCACTGTCGCTGCGTTGCGTTGAACTGCGCGTCGTATCCTCCCTCGTTGGTGCCGCCCTTTGGGTGCGTTATTTCCAGTTTTCGAATGGTCCCGCCGGCGCCGGTCGAGGCGGGATTTTCCGTCGCCGCGCCGAGCGCGACACCCGCCGCGGTGTCCGCGGCGTCGATCGCCGCGGTCATGGCGTCGTCCCTAACCACCAGAAAGTTGAGCCACGACCGCCAGGCCCGGCACTCGATTCCCGCCACCGAAAGGGGTTTCGGGTCGTTCATGTTCGCGGGCGACGCCGGGCCGTGCGCGAAATCAAAACGCACCTTGATCCTCCTTTCCGACCCGCCCGCGCCTAGGGGCTCGGGGTCCAGGAAGACCCAAACGTTCTTGACCTCGCCGACGCGCTCTACTCGTTTTTTCGCGTCGTTCATAAACGCCCTTGTCGCGTCCATGCTGCCGTTGCCAGCCTTGACATAACTCGTGGGAATCACGAACTCGTGCCGGAACGTGTGTTGTCGCGATACATTGATGACGGATCTTCGCACGAAGTGCGCGTTTGGGATTCGCATGTCCGTCATGTCTTCCACTCGGGTCACAGTGGTGAAGAAAAAATTAATATCCCTCACCACTCCTTCGCGTAACGGGCGGTTCATGCCTTCGCACTCGATTTTGATCCAATCACCGACCACGAAGAGTTTGTAAAAAACAATCACGCACGCGCCGATTACGTTGAGCGCGGCTTCCGATGAAGAAAAGAAAGCGTCAGTCTTTCGGGCTATGTGTATTACGTAATTACGGGCGGACAATCGGCAAACAGGGAGGCGGGATTTGGGAAAGCCCCAATACGTACCTTCGCGCAGGGATAGCAAAACCACCAGAAACCCGACCGCGGACGCTGCGACGAAGAACGTGAGGTCCGCGTTCCACACTTTCAGGAACCACGCCAGGAACAGGTACGCGACGATTCCTTTCGCGAACCGCCGAAGAATCAAAACCACGTGCGCGTCGCTGAACCCGTCGAAGTCGCCGTTGTGCCGCCGCGTGCTTTTAATGGAATCCTCGATGGAAGCCTGGCTGGCGGATTTTGAAGCGGTACCGCCACTTACATCCTCGACGGAATCCTGGGCGTTACCGGGCTTGGCGCTTAGCATCATGGCGCTGTTCGGCGACGACGCCAACAATTCCATTTGGGAGTTGTCCCGTTTCTTATCCAAAATCCACTGTTTTTGGTCCTGTTCGTACCGAGCCTTGCGCGCGTTGAAGATCTCGGTCGCCAGTGCCTTCTGCTCCAAATGAAGCGCGGTCAAACGCTTTTCCAGATCCTTCGCCAAACGAACGCGCGCGACGTCGGCAGCATCCACCAAAGCAGAATCTTCAACCTTGGCCTTGGTTTGGGTTGTGACGGGTGACTTAGCGGTTGCGAAATCACTCCCGGTGGGCGAAGCGGGCGACATCATGGTCGCGGATACGGAAGGCGATTTGGGCCCAGGACTCGGCGGCGCGAAGTAACCCCGGTCCTCCATCGAGGGCGAGGGCGCCGCCTTGAGAATGTCCATCGCTTTGCTTTGCTTGGCTTCTTTTCGCTCGGCTGATTTCTCAGAAAGGCTCTTGAACGTTTTATCGGAATCGCCAGCCGGGGCGGAATCGGAGTTGTCCCCAGGGGTACTTTGTGTGCCAACCACTGGTGCATCAGGTGCACGTGCACCCCTGGGCGACGTCATCGGCGAGCTCATCGGCGACGGTAATGGCGAACGCTCGGGGGTGGATTTCAAAATCGAAAACGCGTTCGTGGAGTGCCAGGCTTTCTTTTCTTCGTGCGCGGCATTCTTTTCGCGGCTCTTTTCGGTTCGCGCGGTTTGGCGTTTGTTCGTCTGGGTAACAAGCGCATGCTCGATTTCCTTTTTCAAGTGAAGCCGCTCGCGCTCCAAGTCCGCTCTTACTTTCACGAAGTGAACAGCCCTGTTTTCAAAAGCCTTGTCCACTTCGGGGTCCAGTTTCACGTCGCTGTACGCGTCGTCGTGCTTGGACTCGTACACGTTTTTCGGGGTCCGGGGTTTGCCGAAACAACCGGAACGTTTCGTGCGCTTGCCCTGTTCCGCGTCGTCCAGACCGGTTTCGATTTCGGTTCCTTTCTTCGAGTACGCCCGGACCAGCGCTCGTAGCTCGCTCGGGCTCGTTCCCGAAAACAGCGACCCCGTGACGTTTTTCATGTGCAGCACGAAAAGGAAGTCGATGCCCCGAAGCGCGAGGCGGAACGTCACCACGACCATCACGGATGCGATGAGCTGCTCGATCCAAGGACCTGTGTAGGGATGAGGCGGGGACGATGATGCGACGGTCAGACGCGACGTTCGATGGTAAAAAGTTGCGGAAATTTGCAGCAATGTCTTCTTGGACCCCAGGAGAATGGCGTCGTAAGAATTACGCGTTTAGGTACCACGCGTTTCCAACCCACCTCCGAAGTGCGTTTCGTCCCTCCCGAGGTTCATCACCACGGCGGCGCCGTAAAAGGACGACACCAAAATGCACCTGCCGAACGCGGGTAACAACGAGTGCGCCACGAGCTCATCCACGACCTGCACGAACGTGGGCCATTGGTACGGGTCCAGTCTTTTGGACGCGCGGTACGACGCGCGCTCGATGGCGGGGAAAATAAGTTCGCTCGCGATGTACCCGACCAACACGCACACCAAGCCGTACGTGAATGGTGCCCAGAACGTCCACGTCTCGACAGCGGCGGTGGCCATCGCGCCAGCCGGGGAACGGAGGCGCGCGGGGGTGTGTGATCGGTGAATAGTAGCGTGATAATGGTCTCAACAAAGTGTCTTCGCGGTCAAAAAAAAAACGTGGCTTGGATCAAAAGAGCTCCAGTTGTGGAGGCGCGCGGCATGGCGGTGCACGCGGCGGTGCGAGGCGTGGCAAACGCGTCCGCCGACTCCGAGGAATCGGACACGGATTCCGACGTCCTGTTCGGCGTGGTACGCGGCGGCGGTGGCGGTTCGGAAACGTTTGGCAGATCCGGTGAAGCCGTGGATGGAAATGGGTTTCACGCCCGGGACGCGCGCGTCTCGCCGTGGCGCGGCGCGTGCGTGATCCGCGTGCCGAGGGACAGCGACGACTCCTCGGACGACGACCTGCTTGGGGAACACGATTCGCGCTTCGGATCCCCGGAATTGCCCAAGGACCCAGGTCAGGTAACCCCAAACGCCAACCCCTTATCCCCGATGGGCGCCGGGGGCTTGCGCGCCGTGTCCCGCGCGCGCGCGGTTTCGCACCAGCGCGTCGCCTCTCGCCGCGCCGCGGCTCGCGCGGCGGCGGACCGGAGGAAGGAGGCCCTGGAGCTGGAGCTGCACTGGGCGCTGCAGGCGGAGGCGGAGGAGCGGGCGGCGGTGGCGGCGAGCGCGTTTGACATCGCGGCGCAGTGGGCGGCGGCGGAGTCGGCGGAGTCGGCGGAGGCGGAGCGCGAGGAGCGGGAGGCCCTGGATGCGATGGACGCGCGGTGGAAGCGGGACGCGGCGGCGGTGGAAGCGGTGCTCCGCGCGGATGCAGCTGCGGCGGAGACCGTGGCGAAGGCGAAAGCCGAGGCGGAGGCGGCGGCGAACGCGGCGCATTTGGCGGCGGCGCACGCCCACGCGGAAGCGGAGAGCGCGGAGAAGCGGAGACTGGAAGCGGCGGCGGCGGCGGCGGCGAGCGCCGCCGGTGCCGCCGCTGCGGCTGAAGCCAAGGCCAAGGCGGACGCGCAGGCTGCGTCCGCTGCGGCTGACCAGGCGCGACGTACCGGTGTTGGCGCCGGCGCCGGGTCGAGCTCCGGTCGTCCCGCCGGCGCCGTGCCTAAGATCCAAACCAGCGCGGAGGCGAGCGCGGCGGAGGGCCACTTCGCGTCGGCGCTGCGTGATGCGCGAGCCGTTGTTGCGGAGTACGCCTCCTCGCCGGTTGCGAAGAAGGAGCGGCGCCTTTTGAACAACCAAATCACGGTACACGTGACGCAAATCGCGGCGACGAAGAAACAAATCGAACAAAAAGCTACGGACATTTGCCAGTTTCTTCACCAAGTGAAAAACGACCCCCAGCGCACGTTTTGCGTTCTTTCCCTGTGCAAGCGCGTCCTCACGCAGTGCGACTCGCAAGTTTCCAAGTTGAATCGGTTCGCGTTTGCGCTTGCCGAGGTGAGCGTGCGGGTGTCAGTGTTCGCCCCGGCGTTTGGGCAATTACTAATAGCCCTGCTTCACGAATCCTGCGTCCTGGCGGTGCCGAAGTACTACCCGTTCGTGGAGGGGCGGTACGTTAGCGACCAGGAGTACTTCAAGCTGATGGGGTACGTCGACGCTGAAGACCAGTCAGGGATAAACCACGGTGAGCCTCCCAAGCTGGAAAACACCGACAGCACGTGTTTGCGACTCCGAGGCTTCATGCTTTTCTACGCCGCGTACACGCAAGTCGAAAACGCGAAGCACGCGCACGGTTTGGCGCACGCTTGGAGCTGGGTATCGCGCTTGCTGAACAAAATACCCCCCAACAGGTTCAGCGCCACGGCGTTGGAGGCGTTTCTGAAACACGCCGGTTTCGCGATGAACGCGGCGTACGGGAAACAGTTTCACAAACTGCTACGCCTGGTACAGAGCGACTTCATTCCGAAACTCGTGGAGAAAGGTACGTCCCCGGGTATACCGAATCATACACGACAACCACTCACATCACAATCACGACTGTTTGCTCATACGGTAAGATGGAACACTGACCTTGTTCGCAACGCTACCCGGAAAAAGACGACCCCGACGTACGGCCGGTGGTGACGCGAACGGCGACGTACCTCAACGAGCGCGCGTTTCTGAAACCGCCCGAGGGACGGGACATGCCCGTCACGGACACCAGCAGCAGCACGCGGATAAGCTAGTGTTTTGAGTCCAGGGAGAACGTATGCGTAGGAACAACTGGCGTGTAAACAGCTAAACACCGCGACTTAGACCCTAACCCGAACCACACTAGATACCTAGACTACTACTACCTCCAAACTTGAACTCTTCAAACGTTTTCTTCACATCAAACAGTTCAAACGTTTTCGGCGGTTTCTTCGGCGGTGTCTCGGCCTCCTGTTTGCGTTTCGCACTCGACTCTTCCTTGTCCCTCGTGGCGGCGTGGAACGCCTGCCACGCCTGGTACCACTCCCTCCGCCGGCGCCACTGCACTCGCGGAAGAAGCCGGCGCGGCGCCTGCGATACCGTCGGCGCGCCTCTTGTACGCTCGGGCCATCTCAAAATTTCATCTTCCCCGTCACAGGATGGACAGAACCACTCGTCAAGGGGCACGGCTCGTAACGGCGGCCAGCAGCACCGTGTGTGCGCACCGGCGTCGCACCCGTCGCAGAGTAAAATGTTGGACTCGTCGTCGCCCGAACCGCACGCTTCGCACAAAGTATCTTCCAATCGTTCCAGCTCGCGCGCCAAGACTTGGGCGGTTTCGTCATCCGAATCGGGTGCTGCTTTTGGTGTCACGGCACGACTGCGCTGGGCACCCGATGTTTGGTCCGCCCACCGGATCTCGCTGAACTTTGATTTGCAAAGAGGGCACGCGTTGGTCACGGACGACCACCTTTCCACGCAGTCCAGGCAAAAAACATGATTCGCCGCAGAAGAACACCCTAAAGCGTCCCCTTGCGTCCCGCAAAGCACCGCGGGCACGCGCGGGGTGTCTAAGCAAATAGCACAAAAATCACCATCCTCACCAGGGTCATCACCGGTCGTGTCTGGGACCACATCCTCGGACTTTAACCACGAATTGTTCCTTCCAACGGTGTCCTTTTCGAGTCGTCCATCGCCATGGCGACGTTCCCGAACCTCGCGCAGCAGCGCGCGGACACGCTCGCTGGCTGCAAGCCGCGCGGTGGGTGACACGCGAACGGCCTCATCAGTACCCGACGTGGACGCGTGCGCGAAGAACCGGGACGACGTCATCCCCGGGGGAAGGCGTCCCGGGACGCACCCGCGCGGGCGTTTGGTGCCGAGTCCGGGACGTTGAGTTGAAAACTGATTTTATTCGTTTCTGTTCTCGCTTCTCGGTCGATTCGAACCTCTCCATCCATTCCACCAATGGCTCGCCGTTTCCCGCGACAAAATGAACATTTAACGAATTTTCAGCCACCGGTGCAAAACTCGGGATGGGTGTATGGGTGATGGTCCCCGGCACGCCTCACTCGACCTGTCGCGGCGTACCTGGAACACCAAGGCGGGTGCTTTGATTTTCAAGGCGTCCGCGTCGACGGGGCGATACGATGCTGCCGGCGATGGCAGCCAGCGCGTCGCAACCCAATGCGTTCGCGTCCCACGCCTCGCCGTTCGCGAGCGCCAAAGATCGGACACGGCTTATGCGAAGATCCGCGGAGGCCAGTGGCACGGGGCGGACACCCTGGTTGTACGGCCGGGACCGGTTGGGTTTCGATGGCGCACGCGCGGGGTTGGTTTCGCCAAAGGCTTGGGGGAGTAAAATCACTCGTTTGAGTTCACGAACCCCTCGCGCGGTATCCGAGCCCGCCAACCGCGCGCCTGCCGAATTGGCAGGTTTGGGTGGGCCTCGGGATATCGGGGCCGAGGCTCGTGAGCGTTTGGAGGACTTCGAGTCACAGAGCCTGGAGCTCGAACGGCTGCGTCCTTTGCGGGATGCGCTTTTACGCGCGAACGGCGACCTCGCGGCGAAGGACGCGGTGGTGTCCGCGGACCCGGCCGTGGTCCGGTTCATGCGCGCCAACGGCCCGGTGGCGCGGGTGCTGTCCAACATCGCCACGGAAGACGCGTACCTGGTGAAGTGCGTCGTGGCGGTCGGGCAGGGTGAAGTTTTGGTACCCGACTCGGGTGACCCGGTGCACGTCGCGAACGCGCTTCTTCCGCTGTGCTCTGTGCTTCGGAACGTGGAGTCGTTCTACGACATGCTGGGGGGGGTGGTGGGGTACCAATTCACGGCGCTGGAGTTGATTCACCAGGCGTTCGGCGGGCCGGCGGCGACGACGGCGGGTGCGCTGGAAGCGACACACGAAGCGAGCGGACCGGTTGACACGCGTCCTACCATCAACGGTACCGTCTCCAGCCGCCGCCGAGGTAAAGAAACCGGCCGGGAACGAGAAACCCTGCAAATGCACGTCCCTCCCGGTCCCGACTTGCGCGAGGGCGGTGGCGAGTACGCGCGCTTAGCGGCGTCCTGGGGACTACAAACACTGCCCCAGATGGCGGAGATATACCCGCTCGGCGGGGCCGGTGACCGGCTTGGTTTGACGGACCCCGCGACGGGCGAACCTCTTCCCGCGGCGTTGCTGCAGTACGACGGCCGGAGCTTACTAGAAGGGCTTTTACGGGACTTAACCGCCAGAGAGTGGCTGTATTACAAGGTGTTCGGGGAACAACTCCGCACGCCCGTGTGTATCATGACAAGCGCGGCGAAAGGGAACCACGGGCGGATTTCGGGTTTGATCGCTCGCAACGACTTTTTTGGACGGGGCGAGAACGGGTTTCGTCTTTTCGAGCAACCCCTCGTGCCAGTGGTCACCGTGAAAGGCGGGAAGTGGGTGGTTGATACGAACAAGGAAATGGCCGTTTCCCTGAAACCCGGCGGGCACGGCGCGATTTGGAAACTCATGCACGACAACGGCGTGTTCACGTGGCTGGGTGCGAAGGTGCGTGTTTCGCGGCGGTCCCAAATCCGACACACACCTTTGTTTACCGCCCCTCTTTCAGTGTACCACGTTCCGTAACGTTTACCCGTACGGCAGCAACTGCTATGTACGTCACAAACGCACTGTTTTACCTCTAACGCTGGTGACTGTTCAGACCGATGGCCGGCGACTGTTGACCAGGCCATCGTCCAATACACGCCCAATACGACACACCCATCCTCGCCGACTGACACTTTGTTTGCCCGGTATCAGAACCGCACCGGCGCGGTGGTGCGGCAAATCACGAACCCCATGGCTGGCACGGACACGACGATTTTGGCGCTCAGCGGCGTCGGCGCGACCGGAAACAAAGCCATGGGGTTCGCATCTTGTGAACGGCACCTGGGCGCCGCGGAGGGGGTCAACGTGTTAACCGAACGTGGCCCCGACCCCGTGACCGGGAAGTACGCGTACGGCGTGAGCAACGTGGAGTACACGGTGTTGCGCGAGCGCGGGATTTCGGACGAACCGGTGTCGCCCTTATCCAAGGAAGCGCGGTTTCCCGCGAACACCAACGTGCTTTACGTGGGGCTAGAGCACGTTCGCCGGGCGCTTGAAAAGTCACCGCGAGGCGCGTTTCCGGGCATGCTGGTGAACCTTTCAAAACCGGTCACGAGCGACGGTACCAAAGGAGGCCGGCTGGAAACGTCGATGCAGAACATCGCGGACGCGCTTGAGGGGTTTTCGGAGCGCCCTGGTGAGAAAATGCGCCCAGAAAAGTGGGGCGACTTACCCACATTCGTGGTGTACAGCAGCCGAAAGCGGATCACTTCGTCCGCGAAGAAAAAACGGGACCCAAACAAGCCAGCTAGCCCTGAGAACCTGGCGCAGACCCCGGATGGCAGCTTTCTGGACCTGTTGCGGAACGCGGGGGACTTGTTGGACGCGTGCGGCGTGACGCACCCGGCGCCCGAAGGCGGTAAGGGCCTTTCCCACCTACCACGTTCCGCCGACTGATTACTGCCCTGTATGGCTAGTAATACTATACCCACACCTATACCCTTTCCTATCCCTCATACACATCACGACCGACTGACACTTTCTTTTTTATCGTATCAGGCGACGTTCCTTCCTATTTAAAAAACGGCCCGGGGTTTATTTTCACGTGCCTCCCCGCGTTCGGCCCGCTGTGGGACGTGATTTCGCAAAAGATGCGCGGCGGGGTGTTACACGACCGCGCGGAGGTCCGGCTGGAGTGCGCGGAGCTGCAGTGGGATGACGTCACGGTGGACGGGTCGTTGTTGGTCACGGCGACGGCGGCGCTCGGGGGAGTGAAGGAAAACGCGTACCGCGCCACGGCGGCTTCCACAAACGGGTCGAAAACGTCTCCCGACTCGCCGTCCAAGAAATCCCTCCTTACCGTTTTCGACGACCGCGCGTGCGGCCGAGTGCGCCTTCGGTCGGTTTCCGTACGAAACAAGGGCGTGGACTGGAGCGCGAGGGGAAGTGAGGCGTGGTCCGCGACACTGCATAGGCTTGAAACATGCGCCATCGTCGTGGAAGGTTCCGGCGAGTTCGACGCATGCGGTGTTTCGTTGCGAGGCGACGTTACGTACAAAGTGCCTCCGAAAACTCTGCTGACGCTTCGGCCGGCCTCCAAACACGGAGTTGGCGTGGTGGAAATGTGGTACGACCTTGGTGAGGAACCGTTTCCGTCGTGGCGGTGGCGGTACGCACTCGGGGACGGGGGGCGGGTTGAGGTTTCGATGGAGACGACTAGTCAGGACTTTCTGTTAAACGCCGCCGCGAAAGGGTACGACTCCCTGGAAGCCCTGGAGTTGGTGCGTGCTACACGCGGGAAGGAAAAGGAAAAGGAAAACAAACCTCCTCCTCACGGAATCGAACCAGGGACGAAGGCACGAAAGAAAGCGGTCAGTGCGACGCGCGGGAAGGCGGTTCCCATCGCGCCGAAAAAAGGGATCGCGCCGAATTTGGAAAAGAACAAAACGCCGACGTCGCGGTGAGTTGACGTTTTTTTGTCTGTGTAGAAAAAGTGTTGTGAAAGAAAAACGGCCAGTTGATGAGACACGACGACGGTTCTTCCCGTATGAATCCCGTGTTGTGGGTGTGATGCGTGGCTTTCACCCGAGACCGAACGATACCGTCAGGCGGAGGGCCCTCCGACGCGCCCGCGAAATCTTTGCATTCCGATTTTGTTCGTTCGTAAACGGTTTTGCTGTTCGCATTTTGGGTGCTAATAATTAAGTCTTTTGAGTATTTTCTAATTTGGAAAAAAGTGGGCGCACGGCCGATCACACTCACACGCGCTCGGTCCCCACAGCGCGCGCGCGATTTCGTCGAGATGGGTGTCGCGGTTCCCGAGCTCAAACAGTACGTCCGGTGAATGGGTTTGATTCCGAAGAGTCAAGACGCGGCGTCTTCCTCGTTCCACGACTGTGATCCCCCGGGATCGTCTTTTTCGCAGCATCGCGCGCATTTCTTGGTTTTCGCGCTAGGGTTCCTCGGGTTTCGTCCGGCTCGGTGGCCCGTGGACGCTTCCTCCTGGCTCGCTTTCCGGCTGGTTTCCCACCTTCTCGCCCGCGCTGACCCCAGAACACCCCCACCCCCACCTCATCAGGTACATGGACAAGAAGCTCCGCCTGAAACTCAACGGCAACCGCGGTGTGGTGGGCGTGCTTCGCGGGTTCGATCAGTTCCTGAACCTCGTTTTGGACGAGTGCGTCAACGACGGCGGCGACGAAGAGGCGCTGGGGATGGTTGTCGTGCGGGGAAACTCGGTGACCGCGATGGAGGCGCTGGAGCACATCCCACCTGCCGTGCGAAGGGCGTGAGGGATACGTAAATTGAGTGCATAACCCCCCGGGCTGTTGTGAATTTGAAGTCAAGCGAAGCGGTTGGTACAGCCGATCCGTGCCAGTCGCAAAAAAAAAATCACTCCTCTTCAATCCTGGTCCGAAGGGTTTGAGTTTAGGGTTGAGATTCGTGCACCGCACTCCTCAAGTACTCCTCAAGTACTCAACTTCAATCCTGGTCCGAAAAGTCAGAATCAGGCACGCGCTCCGCCCCGGTTTCGTCCACGGCGCCAATAAGCGAGTCGCCGCTGATGTACCCACTACTCGGCTCCCCGGCGGAGTCAACGCTAACTCGTCGGCTATGCTTTTCCTTGCGTCTGCTTTCCTTCAAAATGGACCGCTCCATGCGCGCGTTCAGTTCGCTCGCCTGTAGCGCTGCGCCGTACTCCGCCGCGCGTTTCGCCGCTTCCAGAAGGCGCTCCACTTTTTCGGTTTTCTTTGCGTTGTACTGGCCCGATACAAAAGAAAGTGGTTAACGTCTCGTATGGGCAATCAGGGAGGCGGAACGTGGAAAATGGGAAATACTTACCTTCGCCTTGCCCATGTACATCTTGCACGCGTTTTTGTAAATCGAACGGAACGCCCACCTTCCCTGCCGTGCGGGTTCGTTGATCGCGGCAACCGCGGCCCGCGAAATACCGCTCGCCGCGCCGTCCACGTACTTCTTGGGAATCGGATTCAGGGTTCCCAACCCGGCGCGCGCGACAAACGCCATGCCGCTCGCGCCTGATGACAAAACGTCCGCCGCGTTCAAAGCGAACTGTTTCGTGTACGTCTGCGGCGCTGTTAGAAGACTCGCGTCGGGGTTGTGATCACGGCCTTTCGCCACGACGTGCTCGTTGAGTTTCGTGCACCGCACCCTGAGGTGAATCACCCCGACCACCAAAAGCGACCGCGGGTGCTGCACCGGTACCTGCACGGTGTGCAGGTGGCCGTCCGCGTACGCGAGGACGTTTGGAATCACGCCCTCGCCCAACACGGATTTGCTTCGCGACCCCCGGGTGCTCGCCGCCAAGACCTTCACCGAAACCGCGGCGTCAATTTCCTTGTCATATGCGTCGAGCCGCACGAAATCCTCCCACACAGGGCGACACATCCACTTCTTCGCCACGGTTTCCCCGCCGTGCGGCCCCCCCCCGTACGCCTCGGGGAAATCGGATTTGCGACGCAATTGCGCGTTTTTATCCTTTGTCCCCGCCGCGCTGGCGCTCCGGCCAGATTTGCCGTTTTCCTTGGCGTCGTGGAACAGCTCTTTCGTTGGTGTTCTCCCAGGCGATCGCCCTCCTAGAGGTGCCCGGTCGTCGTCGCTGTCGCCCCCTATTGACGACCCGCGGCTGTGCGCCCCGGACGAGTCTTGCCCGACGCTCACCAGCGTCTCCACCGGCGTCGCCTTGGCGCCGTCCGTGGTGTGTTTCTTCACCCCCCTCTTAATCTTCACGAAGTAACTCACCACCGCGCTAGGGTCCGCCACGGTTTCCATCTCCGCCAGGTGCACGGAGATGGACACCGAGAGCGTGGGTTTCTTCGCGTACCCCGCGCCGGCGGCGAGCATGGAGGACACGGAGGATCCTTTCGCCAGTTGAATCCGCTCCGCCTCCGCTCTCAACTCAAGTTCCTCCAGGGTGAGCGTTCCGGAGGTTCCGTGGCCCTGTAACGGACGAATAACCCCGTCCGCGCCCATCACCCCCCCGACCAGCGCAAGCGCCGCCGGGCGGTTGACCCACCACTTCTCCACGTCCCAGTTAACGCAGTTGGGTTCCACTAAAACGTTGGTGAACAACTACCGTGATTGTGCCAGAAAAGTGTCAGTCCATATGTGTCAGGCGTGTATTGGACGATGGCCTGGTCAACAGTCACCGGCCATCGGTCGTCTAACAGTCACAGGCGCGTTAGAGATAAAACAGGGAGGCCGGGATTTGGGTTCCAAGGCCCAAGGCCGTACCTTGTTCAGGGCGTTTTCAATCAGGTTATCCACGCCGGGTAAATCCCGCACGTCGATGAAGGACGACGTCATGGGTTTTATTTTCACCGAGTGTTGCGGGACGTCCACGAAGGAAATCCGCAGCCGTTTCAAATACGGACCCCCCTTGCGTCGCGTCCAGAACAAACCTAACCTTAGCTTCCCCGCTATTCTCAAGTCTGATACGAACACCCGCAGCGGCACCGGCACCGCGAACTTGCTGCCGCCCACCTTTGCGCTGAGAGTGATGTTCATGTTTTTGGTTTCCTGGATTGTAAAAGAAAAGTGTCAGTCTTGTATGGGCACACAGTCTTTGGGATTTGGGAAAGGCCCAAGACGTACCAGCACTAGGTCCCACTCCAAAATCGTCTCCCCCTCGTTGCCTTTCCAGCATCGGCTACTCATAATTTTGGGAGGCGAGTCCCCCAGTTTGAAAGTGGAGATTTCAAGCATCTCCAGGTACGCGGGCTTGACCTTCGCTAACACGTTGGTTAAAATTTTAGTCAAAAGGCGGTTGAGCCAAAACTCCAGCCACCCGTCCCAGAACGACTTCAGCACTTCGCTCCACCAATCCGCGGTTTCCGAGCCGTCCTTGTGCAGCTTGGCGAACCCCCTTCGGCCTTGGAATTTCGTGAGCTCCTCGTTCTTTACCTTGCGCTCCAAGTCTCTTCTTTGCCGCGAATCACACGTCATGACGTGCCGCCAGCACAGGTACGACACCAAACACGCAGCGAGCAGGTTTTGGAAAAAGTGGAGCAACGCCAGCGGCGCGAGCGACGCACACAAAACGTGCGGCCCCAGCCGTGCGCCCAAGTAAACCCTCGCCACCCGGACCGGCGCGTACGCGGTGAACGCGGCTCGGCGGTACGCTTTCCGCGTTTGCGCAATTTGCCGCCGGGTCCACTGTCTTAACTTGAACGCGCTTCGCCGAACCCGGCGCGGGAGCCACAGGTACCGCCGGTGGCTTTGTTCAAACTCGGCGATGTCGTTCAGCGCGGCCGAGGTGTGCCTTCTTTTCAAAATGGACTTGACCTTCTTTGAACTCTTTTCAGTGCCAGAGCTGTCGGACGAGGTCCGGCGAAGAGCGTCTTGTTCGGTGAATCCGTTCCTTTTCATACCGGGTTGAAACCCATTCACACCGGAGGTCGCGGCGGTCGGCGAAACGTGATTGCTTCCGCCAAACCCGTTCGCGTCCCCCGGAACGTCCAGGGGCGCGAGGCCGCCGACCGCGGATTTGCCGAAAATAGCAGCCACGACCTGCGCTTTCTTCTTCGCGACGAGCCGGTACGTCGTCGTGCCAACCTTTAACGTGGGGGAGTAGAACAGGGATTCCGTGGCGGACAGGGAAACGGGCAGGAAAACCGCCCGCGTCAACAACTCGCTGCCGATGAACAAAGCGTCGCACTGGTCCCGCACCTCGGGCTGGCTCATCGCCCACTCGATGAAATCGTTCGCCGTGAACGTCTGCGAGTAAAGCGCCAAAGATGTTTTGTACGGGTTCATCGTGAGCTCCGCGATCATCCTGTCCGAAAAGTTAATCAGCACCTCGTTGGAAAGGTTCACGGGCTCCGCGAGTCGCCGCTGGTACTCCTGAAGCGCCTGGATGCGCATCTGATCGGCATACGAAAACACTTGCGTCTTTTCTCGGCTTCGATTTGGGCGCTGGAACGAGGACTTGCGGTCGTGCGTGGTCCGCCGCATCCACTTCTTCGTGGCGTGGTTCGGGGACTGCGTGGTTTGGGTTTTGTGTTTTGTGTTTGGGTTCGGGAAGGACACACGGGTGGCGGTGGACAGGACGTCAGCGAAAGAACCGCGAGGCGACGCGAGAGGCGAACGCCAGATAGGTCGTTAAAAACAACAAGGGCGACCGCGACGGGAAGTGGTGTGTTCTCGTCAGACATGAAGGGGCTGGGTCGAGCGTGACGCGCGCGTTGATATCCCTAAAATAGATGATGCGCAACCAGGAAGCGGGATGCGGCGCATTCCACAGCACATTCAACGCACCTCGAAACCATCCGCGCCCGATTTCGGCAAGGAATCGGGACTCGGGGGCAAAATGTCCGTGTGCCCTTCGTCGCCTTGGTCAAGAAGCGGCTGCCCCATGCTCGGGGCACGTTTGTGCCGCCGCGCGAACAAACCCATGGCGCGTAAAGGATACCCACAATCGAAGCGCGGCCGCCGTTCGGGTACCGGCGCGCCAAGGGTATGCGCGACGTGGGACGCGGTGTCGACACTTTGTTCGACATCGGCTGACGAGGTCAACAACGGCGGAAAAGAAGAAAAAGTTGTTCCAAAAAAATAGTCCAAGAAATATTTGTTTACCCTGCGAGTGTTTGTCTATCTGTATATGCTACGTGTTGCTAACTTATTCGGCGCCTCGATGCCCTCACATTTCTCATCTCGTCCGCCTATCTCCCCTCTCCTCGCCGAAGCCACTCCAGCCGCGCCCGGGCGTACACCTCAGGGTCGACCCCCGCGATCGGCGGAACCTCCGAGAGCTCCGACACGAGGTCGTCACCGTCGGAATCCTGCTCAAACTCCGCGGCGACCGCCGCGGCGACGGTCCGCGCGCGCGGCGGAGGTAACCGCCCTACACTATTGCCCCTAAATTGCGCCTCCGCGGCCGCAAGAACAGCGGATGGGTCCAGGTCAAGGTACGCAGAGTTGTTCAAGAGGTTTTGGGTCTGGGTACCTACCGTGTTTGGTTCCGTAACCAGTCTCGGTCTCGTCGCGTCAACAGTCAAGTCAATTTCCCGAGACGTCTCAATCGACGTCCCCCCCGCGCTACTCGCGGCGCCGCGCCACGCCGCGAACACGACGCGTCCCAGCACGATTCGCCGCGCCACCGCGCCGGCAAAGAAAACGGCCCTGCCACCGTTACCAAACGATGGCACAGATGCGTTATTTTTTTGCGGAATAATGGAAAAGGATTTTTTCTGCGGAACGGGCGGCGTCGGCGCGTTCGCGCCGGTCGCGAGCCTCACCGACCCTTTCCCCAAAACCCAGCCTCGCCAGGCGCGCCAAATCCCGTTCCTACCGTGCACCGCGACCCGAAGCTCCCTCGTGACTTTGCCAAGGAGCGCAGCGATGACCACCGCTCGCCACGACGCCAAAACTGGGTAGATGAATCGCTTGAGCGCTTTTCGGCGCATTTGCGTCGCGGCGCGACCGGTCGCCGCTACGCCTCGCCACGCCCGCCACGCTTTGACTACACAGAGCGGGTGGTTTGTACCGCTGTCGACGCCCATTGTTACCTCAAGCTGTTTCTTCGCTCGGTACGTCAACAAGCGTCGCCGCACCTCATTACGGTGCTTTGTAAGCGCGCGCCAGGAGTGGAATGCAGAGTTTTTAAATGCATCAACTTTTTTTTCAGCCACGGCTGTTTCGAAAAACACGACCCACGCGACGAAATGTTTCAGCGAAACCGTCGCGTCGTGAAACGTTTTGGCGCGCCACAACGCTCGTCGCTCGCGCCGCGCACTCCACGTGCGCACCGCGTGCGTGCGCCACTTGCGCAACACAGCGCGACACATGTTGAATAACGCTTGCGCGTCCTCAACGCGCCTCCTCTCTACGCGCGTTACGGCGTCGGCAAAAACGCGTCGCGTGAGTTTCGCGTTTTCCGAAAAAGCGACCCACTTTCGGAACTGGAACCGGAACCACACCGGGTACGCGCCGCCGCGGAAGGTTTGAGGTTTTGGCGGACTGGGTACCGTAATAGGACCAATAATCTTAGCCCCTGTAGTACCGGTAATAGCCCTAGCCGCAGGTTTTTCTGAAGACGGTCCTGCTTTTGAATAATCAGCTCGCGTTTTCGAAACCACCCGCCGGCCCGTGCGTGCGTCGAAAGCGAAAGAACGAGACAGCTTTCCTCGGATTTCGGTCGGGTTCGTTTCCACGTTTCTTTTCATGGAAAACCCCTTTTTGAGGTAAGGTGAGTTTTTCGGTGTTCTCTTTTCAGCTGCCGCTTGCAGCTGCTTGGTAAGTTCCTGGGTACCCGACCTGGAAGTGTCGCCTTTGGAAGTATCACCGGAAGTATCAAGTGTGGCACGTTGCGTTTTCTCCTCGCGCAAAACCCTTTGCATTTCTCGGAGCGTTTTTTTCGCCAAAACCCGGTTGTGCATCTTACCCGCCAAACCGAGAACGTCGTGTTGGTCCGTCTGCCGCACCAGGAGCGAGTTGGCGCTGATCACAAACTCGGCGGTTTCGGGAGTATTCATGGGAAACGCATCCAGGTCGATTGAAAATAACGAATCGCCGCCGTCCGTGTGCGGCGAAAAAGGCGACGCGCTTGCCGTCGGAAAAGGCGTGCGCGGAGCAACAGAGGTACTCGGAGTTTTGTCAGCGTTGGATACTGATACTTCCACGCGTCTTCGCTTACGCTTCGCCGTACGATTCCTCGCGACCAACTGTCGCACCGCGTTTCGCGAGGCGTTCGCGGCGGCTCTTCTCGCGTCCGCTCGCCGCGCCGCGAACATCGAGGTTCGCGATACACTCGGCGACTCGCCGGCGAACAAATCCACCGAGAAAAGCGACTCCCCAGAGGGCGTTTTCGCAAAGGTAAAGTCACTCGACGTTGTTGCTGTGTTGTCTTTGGCGAACGTCGCGACGTTGGCGAGCGTGGGCGGTACGCCAAAGGTCTGGAAACCGTCCAGCGCGTTATCCACGTCAACTTCGGCTTCGTCCAACGCGTTATCCACGTCACCGGAGTCAACCGCTTGCGTCGTTTTCCGTTTCCCGAGCTCGGCGGGGGATTCAAACGAAACCTCGCTCGCGCGGTCGTCTGCGACGGGTCCGGGTCCGGGAAACAACCCGGCGGGGCGCGGTTTGTTTGCCGGCGCGAAGAGACTTTGCGTCTTACCCATTCGCCGCGCGCGAACAGACTTTGCCTTTGCAGACTTTGCAGACTTCTCAAGCTTTGCTTGTGCAACAGCGCCTTGGACGAAATACGTTTGTTGCGAATCTGTAACTCTGGCCGTTCCCGCGACGGCGTCGAACGCGGAGCAGAGACTGGTTTGATTGGTAGGAGTGGAGGCGGTGAAGACGTTGTCCGCGCCTCGCTCATGCTCGCGAGCGACTTCGCCAAACGCGACAAAGCCAAACGCGCCGGCGACGCCCGCGGCGACCGCCACCGCTCTGCGCTCCGCGGCCAAAGACGCTTCTTCCGCGGCGAGTTGGGCCCTATGCGCGGCGTGCGCTTTTCCCGCCTCCAACGACGCGGTTTCCTCCGCGGCGCGCGCTCTTCGTTCCAGCGCGCCCAGCTTTTCACGCGTCTCGTTTGTAACAGCCTCGCGTCGTCTTTCCTCCGCGTCGGCGGCGCGAGCGGTCGCGTCGCGTCGCGTCGCCGCGTCTTTCGCGTCTTCGCGACGCGCAGCTGCAACAAGCTCGGCTTCCGCGACAGCCGCGACAAGAGCCTCCACCGCACCGCGTGCGTTTCGCTCGGCGAGCTTTGACGATTTGCCCTCCGCGATCCACGCGGTTTCCGCGTCCCTCGCCGCCGATGCCAAAGACTCGGCCCTCGCCGTCGCCTCCGCTTCTTTTAGAGCAGCAGCTTGCGCTTCCGCTTCGAAGCGAGCTTGTTCAACGTCGCGTGCACGTGCTTCTTGCGTTTCGAGAACTGCGCGCTCAGCCTCGAGCGCACGCGCGGCTTCAGCCTCCGCGCGCGCCGTCGCCGCCGCGGCTCGAGCCTCCGCGTCGTCTCTGGCGGCGGCGAGCCTTACGCGTTCGGCGGCCGCCGCGTCGCGAGCAGCTTCAACCGCGCGACGCTCGCGAGTCGCCGCGGTGGTGTTCGCCTCGGCGAGCGCGGCGTCGCGCTCACGCGTGGCGGCATCGGCCGCGTCACGATGCGCTGACGCCTCGGCGAGTGCGACGGCGAGTGCTTCGCGGGCGTCCGCCGTGGCGAGCGTGTCCGCCGTCGCTTTGGCGACGGCGGCTCGCGTTTCCGCCGCGTTGGCGGCGGCGTCCGCGTCCGCTTTCATCGCTGCCGAAGATTCGCGTACTTTGTTTCTCACCGCTTCCTCCATCGCCCTGTGCGTAGCGGTCTCCGCTGCTCTCGAAACAGCCTCCACAGCCGCCTTCGTACACGCCTCGACCTTACCTTCCTCCACGCGCCGGCGAATCTCCGTTTCTTTGATCGCCGCCGTCGCCTCCGCGGCGCGCGTTCTTTTCGCCAGGAGCTCTTTCTGTTTCTTCGCCCGGGCGGTTTCTTTCCCGGCGTCTTTTCGAGCGCGCTCCGCCGCCTCCGCGCATCGCGACGCACGTGCTTTTTCAGCCTCCGCGGCGGCGCGAGCGACATCCGCCTTTGACTTAGCGAGCCGCGCCGCCGCAGCCGCTCGGACGGCTTTATTCTTTTCGGAAGTGAGCTCATCCGTGGATCGTTTCAGTCTCTGCTTCGCCTCGACGTCCGCGTGCGCTTTCGCCTCCCGCGCTTTCGCATCCGCGGCGCGCGCTCGCGCGTTTGCCCGTTCCGCCTCCGCCCTTGCGTTCGCCGCGTTCGCGGAACAAGACGCGGCGCGCGCGTTCGCCTCTTGTGTCAAAACAGACGCCCTCGCGGTTTCCGTTTCCATCGCCAAAGCGAGGCGTCCGGCCCTCGACACGGCGTCTGTTTTTGTAAAAAGAAAGTGTCAATCTTGTATGGGCAAACAGTGTGCCAGAATTTGGGAAATGCAATACGTACCGTTTGCGGCGCTCGCGGCGCGCTCGGCGTCGTTTTCGGCGGCGCATTTCGCGTCAAGGGCGCGGCGAGACTCAAGCTTCGCCTGGACCATCTCTGGACTCGGTTCCTCCTTTTGGGTTGTTGCGAGTTGATTTGATGGGCTTGCAGGTGTATGCGCTTTCTTCGCAGCCGTCGAAAACCGGCTCTCCTCGTCGCTCTTTTTCTTTTGCTTCATGGCGCTCGCCGCGACCGCGTCGTTCGCTGGTTGTGAAAAAGAAAAGTTTCAGTCTCGTATGGGCAAACAGGGAGGCGGGATTTGGGAAATGCAACACGTACCTTCTTTTTCCAAAAAAACGGCTTCGCGTTCCAGCGCTACGGCGCGTTTCGTCGCGGCGCGCGCCTCGGTGACCCGCCCGGTTTCAGCGAAAGCGCGTTTCATCGCGGTTTGAGAAACTTGTTTCAGTTCAGCCAGTGTGGTTTCTTTTTCCAAAACGGTCGCCAAAGACGTCTCCGCTTCCAAGCGCTCCGCGGACTCCGCTTGCTTTGTCCGCGCCAACACCGTCTCCGCCTCGCGAACCTCGGCGGCGTGCTGCGCCTTCACGTGCTCCAGCACCCGCGCGCGCCGCCGTTCGGCTTCGTCTTTGGTGGACATGAATTGCCGCTCCAGCGCGAAAACCTGCGCGGCTGCGTTTTCGGCGGCGGCCCTAGACGACGCCACCGCGGATGCCCGCGCCTCGGCGTCTCGCGCCTCCGCCGTTAATCGCTCGCGCTCCAACTCGAGTCGTGCCACCAACGCAAACTCTTTTTCCGCGTTTCGCGCAGCCTCCTGTGCGATTGCCTCGGCGCGTTTGGCTCGCGTCGCGGCGTTTGCTGCTGAGGGCTCGGACGAAACAAGCGAATGCGGCGTGTTTGGGTCGTCGTCGCCGCCGTTCGACTCTGATTCCATCAACGCCACGGTTTGGAACGCGCGCTCCGCGGCCTCAGCCGCGGCCGCGGCGCGTTCGTTCGCCCGCTCCAGCGCCGCGGTCATCACCGATTCCTGGTCCTCGTCGTTGTCCAAGAGATTGGTTTCCTTGTCCAGAAAATCGCGTTCGTCAAAATCCAGTTTTCGACGCAACTCGGTGGCATCGCAAGCGGCTTGGTCCGCGCGTCGTCGCGCTTGTTCCGCCGCCGCGCTCGCCGCGTCTCGTTCGTCCATTGCTCTTTTTCCGTCCAGCGCCGCGGCTTCAATCGCGAGCGCCTCCGCGTTTGCGAGCTCAGCCTCCGCCTCCGCCTCGGCGGCGGCGCGTCGTTGCTCCGCCTGCGCGGCGGCGCGCTGGGATTTCGCCGCGGCGTTGCGTTTCTTTTTCGCGTACTCCACCGCTTCCAACGCCTCCGTCTCGGCAAACCAAACTCGGTCCGCCGCGAGCGCGACGGCGCGTTCCATGGCGACGCGGGTCATCTTTTCCATTTCGTCAACCTGCACCACGGCGAGGAAAGCGTTGTTCCGCGCGGTCGCGGCGAGTAACATGAGCTCCGCCTCTCGGTGTGCGTTTTGTTCAGCTTCGTGTTGCTCAGTGGCGTCCCGGCTCGCCTGCGCCGCGGTTTCCGCCGCCTCCACCGCGGCGCGCGCGTTTTCGTTTTTCACTTCGCGCGACGTCCGCTCGCGTTCGAAACGGTACGCCTTTTCCAAGTTCACCGCCGCGATCGTCGTGGCGTTGCTTGCAAACGCGGTGTCCGCCGCGGCGGATGCCATCACGGACCGTTTCACCTCCCGGCGCTCCTCCGCCCGTCTCGTCGCATCCCTCGCCGCAGCGACCTCAACCGCGTGCGTCGCCTTCGCGGCCGCGTCCATTGTTTTGATCGCGTCAATTCTGAGTTGCTCCGTTTTCAAAGCGCGAACCGCGGCTTCAGCCGCGAACGTCGCCGCGGCTTCGGCGCGCTTCGCCGTCTCAACCTCCCTCCGCCGCGCACACTCCAGCGCCAAAGCCTCGGCCAAAGCCGCCTCGTTGTGCTTCGCCACCGCACGCGCCTCGTCCGCGGCGGCAACGCGGGCAGCCTCCACGCGCTCGGCGGCGTCCTCCGCGGCATCGCGCCGGCGCGCCTCGGCGGCGGCGGCGCGAGCGGCGCGCTTTTTAGACGCGGCCACCGCCTGCGCGGCGTCGCGCTCAGCCTTCGCCAACGCAGTCGCGCGAGTTTCAGCATCCACGGAAGCCTTCTTCGCTGCTTGTTTGACGCGAACCTCTTCGTGTTCGGCGCGCATGCGGGTCATGGACGCGAGCGCGCGACGCGCCGCCGCAGCCGCCGCGACGGTTTCAGTCGTCGCCTCGTCCGCCAGAAGTCGTGTTTCAGTCGCTACCTTCGCCGCAGCCGCAGCGCGTGTTTTCGCCGCCACCTCCCGCGCGGCGTCTCGCGATGCTTCCCTGAGTGCCTCCTCCAACGCCGACTTCGCGTCAACCACCGCACCGCGCGCGTCAACCGCTTCGCGGGACGCCGTCGCCGCGGTCGCCTCCGCGGCGATCACCAAAGCGGACGACGCCGCGTTTGGATCGCCGTCGCCGTCCTCGTTGTCGTCGGACAGGAAAGGTTTCGCATTTCCCGAAACGGCCGTTTCCGGACCGTGCTCGCTTCGCGCCATCCGCGCGGTTGACACGCAAAACGCCTCGCGCTCTGCCGCCGCGGCGTAAGTTCCTTCCGCGACGGAAAGACGGTTCACCAGCGTCTTGACGTGAAGCTTTGATGTATACGCGCACGCGGTGCGACGAGCAAACGCAACGTCACACGCGGCTTTCTTTTCCGAAGCGTCCACGGCGTCGGCGAGTTTCCGCGCCGTTCGCGCGCAAACCTCCGCAACTTTCGTAGCCGCTGGCGTCACGGACTCGACGTCGACTAGAGATAAAAAAGAAAGTGTCAGTCTCGTATGGACAATCAGTCGGCGGAATGTGATGAGTGGGAAATACTTACCCTGGGTCGCTTTGCGCGTTTCTTCCATGGCAATCGCGAGATGCTTGCGAGCGTCCGTTGCGTGTCCTGCGACCTTTCCAGCGTGCACGCGGGCTCGTTCCAACATCGCCTGCGCATCCGTCGCCAGCTCGTACGCCTCGCGGTGCGCGGCGTGCGCTTGGCGGGCGTTTTTGGAAAAACCAGCCGTAGCCCTGGACTCGGCGGCGGCGGCGCTTCCGGCGAGTTCACTGGCGCGTCGCTCCGCAAGCGCGGCTTCCGTGTTGAAATCCGAGGCGGCGGCGAACGTGGCGGCGGTGACCCTGGTGCGCGTGGCGCGTGCGTAGGTTTCGCCACCCGCCAAATCGTCGGCGGTTTCCGTACCCGACGTTCCCGAAGACGTCGTTTCGATTTTTTTGGGTTCGGTAGCGTATTCGCCTGTGATTTCGGAGATGACGCGCGTGTCTTCTCGCGCCTCCGCGAGTTGGGCCTCCGCCGCGACGGCGACGGCATCGGCGTTAGCGTATGCGTCGTCCGCCACAGCGCGCTTGGACCTCGCTTCCGCGGCGGCGCGGTCGGCGTCGGCGCGCTTTGAAACGGCGTCGCGGCGTGCGGCGGCGGCGCGCGGGTCACTGGAAGCCGCCTGGCACGATTAACAAGAAAGTGTCAGTCTCTCGTAACGTGTATTACGTAAACAGTCAGAGGTACAGCCGTCCCTTCTGGTACGAGTATGGGCAATCGCAGAGGCGGAATGTGGTGATTGGGAAAGGCCCTTACCTCGCGAGCGGCGTTGGAGGCTTCCCTTGACGCGAGCGTTTCTACCTGTGCGGCGTTTGCGAATTTTGTCGCCCAGAAATTCAAAACCGCATCCGCCGCGGCTTCGTTTGCGGATAACTCGGAAACAAACGTTTCCGCCGCGTTCGCGCTTGACGACGCGTCTTCCCGCCACCGGCCAGCCAACGCCAGGGCGTCTCGGGCGTTTTCAAGCGCGTCGAGAAGAGGAGTTGCAACGGATATGGACGCGACCCTCGCCGTTTCCGCCGCGGTCTCCGCAGAGAAAAATTCGTCCCTCGCCTCCACGGCGCGAGCCGCCGCCTGTTCCGCCGCGAGCTCCGTGCGCTCTGCCTCCGCGGTCGCGGTGAGAGATACCGCCTCAGGGGACGCTTTCATGTCCTCGCGTGCTTCCAGCGCAAACGCTCGTTGCCGCTCAGCAGCGTCGCGAAGCGTCCTTTCGCGACGACACGCCTCCTCCGCAGCCGCCGAAACCTCAGACGTGGACGCGTCTCGATTAGCGCGAATCTCAGATATTTTCTCCGCCGTGACGGCCGCTTGCGAAGCCGCCGTAGCCACCGCCGCAGCGGCGATGGCTCGTGCCCTCGCTGCGTCCGCATCAGCGAGGGCTCGGCGGGTCGCGTCCTGCGATAATTTCGCCAAGGCGTTGGCGCGCGCAACTGACTCGCAGCGCGCCGCTTCCGCCCGCGCGCGCGCCACGCCTCCGCTCGCGTCCTCCAGTCCGAACGACGCGATTCCGAGCGACGGCGACGCCGCGTCATCCGCGTCAGCCAATGCTTTCGCCTTCGCCAGACGGTCGCTCGCCCGTGACGCGGCAATTGTGGCGGCGCGTTGTTCGATGTCAAAGGCTCGTTCCACCAAAAAACGCGCGGTGTCTCGCGCGGCGACGGCGTCGCGCGCCGACGCCACGGCGACAGCTCGTGCTCGCGCGCGCGTTCGGTCCGACTCAAACGCCTGCGCGGCGATGATACGCGCTGAGGCGGTGAGATGTACGGGCGGCAGATCCTCTTCGAAAAGATCATACGCAACGTCTTGGGTTGGTTTCTGCGTTGGGCGTGTTTCCTGCGTCAGGGCGTTCGTTTGTTTCGCCTCGTTTGAGTCAGCGTCGTGGGAAACGCGACGGGCTCCCGGCTTTGCCGTTTTCGCTTCCCCGTCCAGCTCAGCCTTCATCTTACTTCGCGCGCGTCGCATGTGCGGCGAAACCAGGGCGATCCATCGAACATCCGCGTCCGTCGCTACAAACCGTCGTCGGTTCTGGGAAAGAATCTCCGCGATTCCCTCCCTGGCCGCTCGGACTGCGACGCGGCGAGGCGAGTTTTCAAAATAACGCGCGCACGCTTCCAGCGCGGCGGCTACTTTCTTCGCGCTCGCGATACCGATTCCGACTGCTTGTGAGGGACTCGCCCCTGTTCTTCCAGTCGAAGTAGCAGGTGTACTAGGCGTACCCGTAAGCCTAGTACCCGTACCCACCGTACCCCGGCCAAATCTTTTCTCGAGCGACGCCTTGGCCAGCGTTTGCGCATCGCCCTCACCCGGCGTCGCCGCTCGAAGCTTCAGACGCGTGGTCACGCCTTTGGCAGTTGCTTGCTGCCATACGTGAAACACGTTCACAAAGCCTCGCCTCCGCTTGAAGCTCAAGGCCAGGCTAGTGGAGTGCGTCGTACGCTCGGTGTGCAACCGCACAACTTTCCATTGTCCAAACGCGCCGCGTATGGTGGATCGTTTGTGCGACGCCGCCGACAACGCGAGCGCGTTTCGCCGGGCTTTGCGTCCTGACACGTTCAGCACCCACGCCCTAATTGAGCGGTGCACACACCGCGCGCCGACGAACGTGACACACGGTGCATCTTCAAAAAATAACTCAGAATCATGACTCGTGGTCGTCGTGGTGGAAACCGCGCGTCTGTAATGCGCGTCGGCTTTTTTTTCTTTTTCCTTGGTCGACGAAACCTTTGGAGTTTTGCCAGAAAAATGTCAGTATTGTATGGGCAATCAGTCGGCGGAATGTGGTAAATGGGGAATACTTACCTGGTCGCGAAGCGCACGCAGCGCGACGCGCGCGGCTGGGGCGGCGTTGCGGCGCCATACCTTGTGGCAGTACGCCCTTCGCGCTCGCGCGAACGCGGCGCCAGCCGCGAACACGCCGAGCGCGGTTTTCATCAGGTGCTTGTCCCCGAGCGCACGCAACACGGACCGGGAGAATAAACTTCCTTTGAAGGGATCCCGGTCTCCGTGTTTTGCGTGATCCGTTTGCGCTGTGACCGCCGCGCGGTCGTCTCCGTTCGTTTCACAAGAGCTCCCGTGGCTCGCGTTCGCGTTGTGGCTGTTGGCGTTTACCCCGGAGTTGAGGAACACGCCGTTTCGGGGGGGGGTCCATTTTCCGTGTCTTCGTGTCTTCAAACCCCTCGCCGCGCGGATGTCATTTTCCACCGACGCGAATCGCAAAAGCCGGTCCTGCGCTTCTCTTTGAACATCGACTTCCACGTACCGGTCGTGAAGCGTCAAGAGGCGCTCTCGGTGCGAACGCGTCAGCGCCTCGAGAAGCGTGGATACGGCTCGCAGCTGCAGGCGCAACAAGCTCACCGTGGCCTCGCCGCCTTCAGAAGCGAGACTCGCATCGACGCCGCGCTCCAAAGTCAAATCAACGGCGCGCTCCGCGGACGCCTCCTCCGCTCCGCGCGCGGCGTTTCCAACCACGGCGCCGGTTTCGGCGTCGATGTATCGCGGACCCAAACACGTCGGGGAAGCAGCTGTGGTGGAATCGTGTTGCCGAAAATCAGGACGCGTCTTCGAAACCCTAATACCTTGCGAACCGTCGAAGGCTGACGAGCCAGACAACGAAAACTCAGGTTCCTCTTTGTTGCCAGTCACAGTGGCGCTCTGCGCCGCCGCCGCGAACCACACTACTCTCTGTTCCCGTCGCGTGCGTTCGCTGATCATGCGCTGTTCGAACTGCCTGTCCGCCTCAAGCAACGCGGCCGCGTTTCGAACCCCCGCCTCAGCCGCGACCGCACAAGCGCGTTCCATCTCGCGCTCATCAAGAACGAATTGGTGTTCCAACGCGCGTCGCTCGAGTTCGGCTTTGTGTTTTCGAGTCGCCTCTGCCAGTTCGGCCGCGGCGGCGGCGGCGGCGGCGGCGGCGTCGAGTTTTGTTTGTTCCTCGACACGAATCTCCCCTCTTTCCTTCTCAGCCAAGGCGCGTATTCGCTGGCGCACTTGCTCGGCACGACGTGCGTCCAGCTCGAGCGCGGCTTCGCGCGCCGCGAGTCGCGCAATCGCGGCCCGGTCCGACTCGCGCTTTTTCGTTTCGAACTTTTCGGTTTCGTACGCGCGCCACCGCGCTTTTAAACGGTTGTCTCGTCGCTTCTCGTCCGTGAACGGATTCGTTTCGTGAGGTGGCCGGTCAGGCGCGTTCCCGAAATTCTCCTTGTCTAAACTTAACCCGTGTTCGTCGCAATCGTTTCGGAACAACGGGACGGACGTTTCTTTTTTGTTTGGCGAGCGCGAGCTTTTTTGAAACCGGCGGTTGGCGCGGATCGCGTTTGACGGAAGACCGAGGGCTTCGCCCATCGGATCCGCGAATCCGCCTTTTTCGAAAAACCGGGTGACGTGACTTTGCTGTGACGTGGACGGCTCTGTCAATGTGGGGTTGACCCTAGCGCGGTCGTACCTAAAAAACGGTGTTTCCCCGTCCTCGAACAAGGAAGGCGAAGTTTCCGTTTCCGCCGCTTTCGTGCGCGAATACGCGACGCGTTGCGTTTTCGGCGAAACAATTGTGTCCGCCCCGGTCACTGGTTTCCGCCCAGGAGAAACCTCCAGAAACGCGCGGACCTCCGCCAGGTGCGCCTCGCGTGTAACACCCACGGCTTCCAGCGTTCGCCGCATTTCACCCACGGCGCCGCGCAAATCGTCGCCGCGGTGACTTTCGTCGCGCGCCGCCTCCGACGTTTCCGAACCGTCTTCGTCCTCGTCGCAATCGCCGAGCCACGCCGGTAACCCGCGGAACGCGTCGTGGACGTCCTTTGGATCCGTCGAGGCGACAAAGGGAACGCTTCGTGAGCTTTCGTGTGGAGGCGATGGAAGTCCTTCGCCCGGCATCGGGCGATTCTCGTCGAAACCCTGTGCCGCCTCCGCCGCGACGCGCGTCGCGGCGGCGGAACGCGTCTCCGTCAACTCGCCAACACTCCGGGTGCCTAAATTAACTCGCCTCGCATGGCCTGCGGAGTCACCAGCCACGACGTTGAACTCGCCGCGGGGACGCGCATGGCGTCGAATAATAGGCGCCACGTGCGTTGAACAGGACGTGGACGGTCCATCAGGCGCCAGCGGCGTGTGCTGCTCCAGCACCGGAGCCCAGCCCACCATCGTCGCGTCCAAGTGCGAGTGCTCCGCTTTTCAAAAAGCGCCCATCCCGACCGAGGGCCGTGGCGCAGGTGTGCCAACCAAAGTGCGTATTCTAAGTCTCGCCAGTCCGCCCCGACGCTACACAACTCACACGCGTCCCTACGTGGACGCGGACGCGAGTCGTGCCGGTGCGGTGTGTGGCTTCGACCTTCGTGCGACGCTTCCACCTGTGATATTTTCTTCAAATTCTTGGTCCTGCCACTTTTTTTAGGGTATGGGTTTAGGGATTGATTCGGATTTCGTCCGTGCGGTCTCCTCTCTGTTGGTTCACATCCGCGCGCGCGGTTCACCGCAACGGGAACGCGCGGCGGGCTTCGCGTCGTCCGTCGCCCTTCGCAACGCCCATCACGCGGCGCGGTGTGGCGTTCGTCGCGGCGTTTGTCTCGCCGCGACTGTTTTGTTTGGAAACCCCGATTCCGAATTCGATGGGCACTTTTGCGTCCGCATCGGCGGCGGCGGCTTCACCGTTTGTGCGGACTAACAACGCGACGGCGGTGTCGCGGGCGTCGCGCGCGTCGTGCGCGACACGCACGCCGTGTGTGTCGCGTCGTCTGCACACAGGCAACACACAACTCGTTTCCAAGCTTCTCGCGTCGCACCGACGACGACCTGCGCGTCACGCCGACCACCACCCGTTCGCGGTTTCGGCGTGGTCGTTGCGTTTGTCGACCGAGCGCGCGGCGCGCGGACAAGCATTCGCGGTGTCCGAAGCGCACGAAGAGTCGATGGAAAATACGGAGGTGCACGACACCACCGATGCCAGCACTACTGCGATGAGCTCGTCTGATGAGACCCAGGATTTTGGTTCGAACGAGCCTTCCTTGGATGACGACGATGACGAAGACGAAGACTCGGATTCGTACGACGCCGCCGCCGACGGGTACGAATCCTTCGTGAAAAAATGGCGCGCGCAGATGGACGACTCCCTGTTCGCCACGCCCGCCGCGCGCGTCGATGCGCACAAAGCGTCGTGCGCCGAGGGACGGCGCTCAGCGAACGAAAAAAGAAAGAAAAGACAGGTACGTGGAGGTGGAGGTGTTCTCTTTTGACGTTTACCCAACTCAATCGCTCGCGTTACCCGCGCGCGAAAGAAATCCACCTCCCCGCCCCGCCTGCTCGTTAAACCCGCCCCGCCGTTTCCTCGTGATTCATTAATACTGGCACCAGCCCGAACGTTTGGTTCCGTGGGGAACGCCCCGTGACGAAAAAACAGTTCCGCTCGGTTGGCGCCGAGCTTCGATATGAAGGAAACTTTCTTTTGGGACGAGGCGGAGGCGAGCGGCGGGTCGTGGAACGCGGGATTTTCTTTTCTGCGGGACGACAGAACGTACACGCAATCGCGCGCAATAACACGCGATGGACTTTCACAAAACGATTGATTTTTGTTTCTCACCATCCTCGTTTCCCCACCTCCATCTCCACTCCATTCAATCCCCAGACCGAATCCATCGACGGCGAGGTTTTCCGGCCGCGCGAGCGCATCAAAACGCAGGCCGACTTCAACCGCGTGGGGAGGTTCGGCAAGAACTTCAACGGCAAACACTTAAGGGTGCAGTGGCTTTCCAACGAGGGGGTGGCCGGTGACGGCGGGTCGGTTGTGACGAACACGCGCCTCGGGATCAAGACCCCGAAGAAACAAATCAAACGCGCCGTGGATCGCAACCTGGTGAAACGCAGAGTGCGCGACGTGTTCCGGAAGAACAAAGAGTCGTGGCCAACAGGGGTGGACATGGTGGTGTACTGCACCGCCGTGACCTTAACCTCTTCGTACGAGGAAATGAAACTGGAAATGAAATACTGGGGCAAAGAAGTGGTTCCCCGTGTTGCGGAACGGGGCGGAACGGAGGCGGGTGGCGCGTTTGGGGCGGGGAAGAAAAAGCCGTGGAAGAAACGGGAAACGGCGCAACCCGCCGCGGTTTCGGGGAGGAAGATTTTTAAAAACTCCGAGGGCCCCCAGGAAAGTAAGACACCCGAAACTGGGGTGTGCGCTCCCCCCGAAGGTAAAGAAAAAACCGCCGGGAAACGCGGAAAGGGAACCGCGGTGGCGACCGCGGAGGAGTGACGCGGCGAAACAGACGGGAGATATTCGGGGTTTAGGGTTTAGTGTAAACGGTGGTAGATGGGAGTAACGTAACGTGCTAGCTTGCTAATTTCTCACCAGTGCGCTCCAGCGCGTCCTCCGCTCGCCGCGCGCGTCGTTCCAAACCTTCCGCGGCGTTCAGAATTCGTCTCCGTTCCGCTTCGCTCGCGCGCAACGCGTTGTTTTTCGCCTCGAGTGCGGCCGCCGCTTCCGAAAGCGCCAAACTGGCTTCTTTCAGCCGCAGCTCGTTCGCGGCGAGTTTCCGACGCGACACCCCTTCCCTTCGCGCCGACTCCGCCGCCGCCGCCTCGGAAGCCGCAGTTTCAGCCTCGAGCTCTCGGCGCATCTCTGCCATCACCGCGTCCGCGTCCCTCATAGACGCGTCGGTTGACGCGTACCCCGGTTTTCTGTTCCCTCTGGGATCCCTCGCAGCCGCGTCGGACGCGCGCCGCCGAGCATCCTCCAGCTGCAACTCGAGCGTCCGCAAATCGCTCTCCGCTTTCTGGCGCGTACGCCACAGCTCGCCTTCGAGTCGCGCGTTGGCGGTCTCCGCGGCAGACGCGCGTGCGTTTGCGCGACTCAAATTCTTGACCGCCACAGTCTCTGCTTCCGTGACGCGCGCTGAAACTTCCGCCAGAGCCCGTTCGCGTTGCGTCTCAACTAAGTGCACTTTGTTGAGCAACTCCGTCTCCGTCGCGGCGGCGGCGCGAAGTTGGCGAAGAGCGTCCGCCAGCGCCGCTGCCGTCGCGGACGCCGCGGAGCGTTCCTCCGTGAATCGCACGCGGAGCAGGTTGACATCGGCGACTGCGGACGCAGCCGCGTACGCGTGCGCCTTGGCATCCGCCGTGGCTAGGGTCAATTTCAGGTGAAGATCGTCGTCCGCGCTCGCCGCGAACGCCGCGTCACTCATGGCTCGTGTCGTCTCCGCCGCCGCCGCCGCCGCCGCGGTCGCCTCGAGCGCTTCGCGTCGTGCATTGTCCTCTTCGCGACCGGCACGCTCGGCGTGAAGCGCCTTCTCCAGCGCTGATTTCCTTTCAGCCCACACCTCCTCTGCCTCGTCCTTCGCTGCGGCCCGGGCCCAGGAAACAGCAAGCGTAGACTCTTCCTCCGCCGCGGCGAGGGAGCTGCGAAGCGTATCGAGCTCTGCGTTGTCGCCGCCCGCCGCGATTCGCGTCGTTAACTCCGCGTTCGACGCCTGCAGTTCCGACACGCGCGCCTCAAGCACCTCGCAGGTTTCCTCCCGCTCCACAAACGCGAGTCGAAGCGCCTCGAGCGCCAAACACGCCGCGGAGTTCTGCGTCGCGTTCGCCGCCGCTACGCTCGCCGCCGGGTCCGTTTCGATTTCCTCGAGCCTCGTTTTCGTCAAACTCAGCTCGCGTCGCGTGTCGTCCAGCGCGTTTTTAGTCGCCGCCGTCGCCAAGCGTTCCGTTGTGTTTCGTGTCAGTAACTTCTTCGTTAATGCTTCCAACGTTGCCAAGCGCTGAAACGCGGCCGCATTCGATTTGCGCGGCGCGTCGTCGTTTTCCTGGGCCATCACATCATCCAAAGTCATCACATCAGCCAAAGTGCCATCCGTAATTCGACCACCTCGTTCCAGGACCGAAAGTAACGGACTCGCTTGGCTTGTCGTTGCAGACGCGATATCGGCGGACTGGTTGCTCGGTGCCAAACACAACACGTTCGCACTAGTCTCAGCCAAGGGACACCGCGCGGACCGCGCTTCGGCTGCCCCGCGTTTACCGAAAGGTGACTCAGCCTTTGGTGTCGGCACGTGTTGCGTCGTGGAATTCGCAGCACCTCGCGCCGCGGAGCCCGATACCGCGGGCTCTGACCGCGCGCCCACGCCCACTCCGGCGCAAACGCGAAACGAAACCTGCTCGTCCAACGACGGCATCGCGACGCGGACCTCCGCGCGCGGGATGTGTCGACGCGTGGTCTCGTGGCCAAGCGTCTTCTCGGAAGCTTCGCTAGTTCCCCCAGTCCCCCAGTTTCGTCTCGGCGTTTTGCAAAATCTGGGACACGCCAAAACGTGATGCCATTTCGGGTCAACATTCGTCCGCGGCGCCGCCCGACTCACCACACGGTCAGCACGCCAGCTGTGGTGCCCTCTTCCGGAACCGCGATGGCGAGCAGTGCGGTGAAAGTGTATTTGCGCGCGCGCCCCACGGCGGGCGCGGAGGAGTCTTTCCGGTGCGTACCCATTTGCTGCGCCCTTTCCATTATTGGCGAGATTTGTCCCTCCTTCCCCCGGAATCTCGCATCCGTCCGCGTGTTGTGATGGTGCTCCCCGTTGCCCCACCGCCTGGCACTTGTCTCGCGTTGACTGACACGCGCGTTCCTACCACGTGTCTCCTTGTCCCTCTGATGACGCACCTCACGCACAGCGTCGGCGAGGACAACCGCACGGTTTCGGTACAGCTGCGTCGTCCGGAACGCGAGCGCGGTTTCGACAAAACCAAACCCGTCAACGAGTTCGCGCCCAACAACAGCGCGGATGCCATACGGTTCGAGTTCGACACGATTCTGCACGATGCTTCCCAAGAATCGGTGTTCACGCAGTGCGCCAGCGAGGTGTGCGAAAACGTGCTTGGCGGGTACAACGGCACGGTGTTCGCGTACGGCCAGACGGGCGCTGGGAAGACGTTTACGATGAGCGGCGATACGGTGCGGAACTTTCCCAATCGCCACGCACCGCCGTTCGCTAGTGCGCATACTCGTCCCGCGAAGGGACGGTTATTACGCCTGCGAAGGGCGCATTCCCGTCCGGACTGTTACCACGACTGTTTACGTAATACCATGGAGTACAGGGCCTACCCTTTCCAATCCCGGATATACACGCGGTCCGACCGACTGACCCTTTCTTTTTTCCAACCAGGGGAGCGACTTCAAGCACCGAGGCGTCATCCCGCGGGCGGTGCATCATTTGTTCCGCGAGGTTGATTTACGGGTGGGCAATGAAATTCAAATCAGCGTGAGTTACTTGGAGATATACAACGAGCGCCTGTTCGATTTGCTCGCCAGCGAAGTCGTTCCGGATTCCGATTTACAAGTAGTGGACCGGGACGGCGAGATGGAGGTTAAGCACTTGACCAAAAAGACGTGCGCGAACGAAGCGGAGGCGCTTGGGTTTTTCTTCGCGGGTGACAAAAACAGAGCCGTGAGCGACCACGTTTTGAACAAAACCAGTTCCAGGTCGCACGTGGTGTTCACCGTGTATCTAAGCTCAAGAAGTGTGGGCGACGGCGTCGACCGCACGATCGTATCGAAACTAAACCTGGTGGACCTGGCGGGTTCCGAGCGGGTCAAGAAAACAAACGTCACGGTAAGTATTTCCCATTTACCACATTCCACAGACTGAATGCCCATACGAGACTGACACTTTCTTTTTTATCTCTAGGGCGAACAGTTAAAGGAAGCGACGTTCATCAACAAATCGCTCACGTTTCTGGAGCAGATCGTCAACGCGCTTTCGCGAGGTGACAAGCACGTAGCTTTTCGCCAAAGCAAACTCACTAGTGTCCTGCGAGACGCTTTAGGAGGTAACTGCAAGACTACCATGATCGCGTGTACGTGGCCGGACGAGGCGCACGCCGAGGAGACGGTGAGCACGTGTCGGTTCGCGTCGAGAGTCATGACGCTGAAAACCAAAGCCGTGGTCAACGAAAGCAAAGACCCGCGAGTCCTGGCGCTTAAGTACGAGCGCAGGTGCTTGGAGCTTACGAACGAGTTAGCGGCTCGAGACACGTTCGCGGGCAGGCCTGCCGTGAACTATTCAGGGGAGATGGGGGAGGTTGAAAAACGGGAACTGGAGGACTTGGTGCGGAACTTTCTGGAAACCGAAAACGCCAACCCTCAGGATTTGCCGGTGGAGAGTTTAGCGCAGGCGCGGGCCACGTTCCGGGTTTTCAAAAATGCCTGGCTCGAGGTGAGGGGGGAAACGGCGCGGCTCGTGGCGGAGGCGCGGGAAAAGACGGCATCCGCAGAGGCGGATACGATTGCAGGCATAGATAAGGAAGGAGGGGAGGGCGAAACAGAAACCGGGGACGTGGAGGCGGAGGGTGACACGCGCGTCGCCGCTGGGGTAGGCGAAACAGGCGCCGTCGCCGAGGTTGGCGACGAGGAGCCGTCCGAGGAGTCTCATGGTTTCGCCGCGGGGGTGGCGCCTTCCGATTCCGTGCCGCCCCCCGAATCGCCAACCCGAGCGACGAACGACGTCGTGATGTCACGCGCCGCGGCGACGGCGCAGAAGGCGTTACACGAACGCGACGAATCAACACGGAGGTCGGTCGCCTTTGGCGAGTATAAAAAGAGCGTCGCGCCGGACCTTGCCGCAAAAGCGTCCGCCGCAACCGCCGCGCTGCGAAGCGCGAAGCTCGCGATGAAACAAAAGGTTGACACGATCAACCTTTTGAAAACAGAAATCGACGCGGTCGGCGTGGCGGTGGAGGAGACGAAGGCAAAGGCGGGCGGGCTGGGAGGGACTGGCGCGAACACGGTCAAGTCACTGGGCGCCGCTACGGACGGGTCGTTTGACGTGATGGACCCCGAGGAGTACGCAAATCTGGTGGCCCTGAAGAAATCCAAGGCGGCGTACCGCGCGGCGTACGAGGAGTTGCAGATGTTGAAGGGGTCTTTGAATTCTTTGACCTTAAGCGCGCAGACCAGTAAACAGTCGTTACTACAAGAATTCACGGAGTGGTACGACAAAGGCGGCGGTCTGGATCTTTTCGTGACGCAACAAGCGGAGGGCGACGACTTGGATTACGGCGAAACGTTTGACCAGCTCGAGTTGCAGGTACGTATTGCATTTCCCAAATCCCGGACGACTGTTTGACCATACACTAATGACACTTTTCTGGCAAAACTCCAAAGCGGGCGCTGAACCGGGATCCCGAATCGGGCGCCTTTTTCGCGGCGAAGAAAAGCCAGCTAGGAAGCACGAAACAGAAAGTGCCCGTCCAGAGAACGGTGCAGCACATGCGCGCGCTGGGGAGCACGTACCGGAAAGCGTTTTGAAAGAGCATCATTGTATATCGACACTATCTAATCTAATGGAACTCTTTTGTTTCTCACTCCAATGTCCTTTTTATTAAAAACAGCAGTCTCCTTGTTTTCCCCCTCACTTCGTCGTGTCGCGATGGAGCGGTTGGACCGCATGTTGATGGAGGCGGCGGCGAGGGCGGCGGAGGCGGGTCCCTCGCGTGCTGTGGACGGGTCCGCGCCACCCGGGGGTGACGTACCGGATGACGCCTCGGTGGCGGAACAGATCCTTACACACATCGCGGGCGGCGACATTTTCTCTGCGCTGAATCTGCCAAAGCCAACGTGCGACGACGCGGGTCGTCCTGTTTGGGACGTGACGGAGTCTGAAATAAGCAAGGCGTTTCGCAAGCGCTCGCTGGTGGTACACCCGGATAAAAACCCGTCCGCTGATGCGAAGCAGGCGTTTGATAAGCTCAACGACGCGATTCGCGTGTTGCGTGATCCGATAAAAAAAGGCGACGCGCTTCGCGAGTTCGCGAGAAGCGCGTTTGCGGAAAAGTGTCGCCTCGATCCCACGCTCACGGAACGGGCTAAAAAGGCACAGGAAAAAATAGACGCCACGGTGTACGCGTCGGATATCGCGCTGCAGCAACGCGAGCACCGACAGCGGGTCGAGGCGGCGCGAATGAAACAGCGCTTGGCGCGCGCGCGACAGCGAGGCAGCGACGACGAGGCGGCGCTTTTGGAGCCGTCCAGCGATGACGAGGACGACGCAAAACCGAAAGTTGACACCACCGCGAAACGGAAACGAGTCGGACGCGGCAAAGACGAAGCCTCCTCAGATTCCGACTCCGCGGGGCTGGCGCGACCTGTTTTGGGAACCAGAGGCGGCAGAGGCAGAGGGCGCGGACGGGGCGGCGTGAGGTTTATATAATCAGCAGTTTTTTTATTCAGAATCAATCAGCAGAGTTTATGATACAGTCGACAGGGGCCACACGAAGGTTTTCATGTCCTACGGTAGCATGCTGTCTTCCTCCCATCACGTAATCAATCAAGGCTCTTGATTTTCGCAACCACCTTGCCGTACATATCCTTGAACTCGCTCGCGTCGTCGGCGCTCATTTTGTCGCCCCCCTTTTGCGCGTCCGGCAACACCAGCATGCACGACGTCGGCCGCTTCGTTTGTCCCGCCGCGCCGAGCTCCTCCTTGGAGTGCACGTAGATGTAAGGCACGCCCATTTCCTCGCAAAGAATGGGGATGTGCGTGATGACGTCGATGGGGGAGATGTCGCCGGCGATGACGCAGAGACTGGAGGGAGACGTGATGAAAATGGAAAAAAAGTCATTCTCGGGTGTGAAACTCGGCGTCACAATCGGGGCAGAAAGCGGCGGTGGGCGGCGGGGGAATTCGGGGTACCCGCGTGCCGAATGGAGGTCAGCACGTACCCTTTGACGTCCTTGCGCAGCGCCTTGACCACCTCCTTCACGCCGCGCTTTACTTGCTTGTGCTTGGAAGCTGCGGGTTTGGGTTGGGTGGGGTTTGGGGTGGGTCAGTGGTGGGCGATGGGAGGATTGAAAAACTCGGGAATCGGGGACGAGTGCGCATCCTGGGAGGAGTTGGTGGAAGTTCCGCGTTTCCCGGCAACGACACGAGACACGAAAACCTAGAAAGGCACGCACCTTTCTTCACCACCTTCAGGATCTTCTTGTGGAACCCGATGTCCGCCAAGGGCTTGGCGATGGCGCACACCGGTCGGAGCTCGCCGTCACCGCCGTCGCTAGCGTCCTCCTTGGTTTTGGATGGGGTCTTTTCCTTCTTTTCTTTCTTGTCCTTACCCATCGCGACGGTTGAAGAGACGCGCTTGTTCTAAACCTCGAGGGTGAACCGCGGCGAAAGACCGACGCGAACGCGGAGGGTCGAGGGCGACGAGTACAGAAGTACCGCGCGGGTGTTGTGACGTCCGCGGAGGGCAGAGGGGTTTGTCGAATAGCAAATCGTCAGTCGGCGGCTGAGTTTGCACTTTGGAAAGACTGTTTGCGTGGGGACGTGATTGACAGATTGGAAATTATTTCCACGAGTGCAAGGACGAAAAAAGTGGAAAATCATTGTTACATTCTATCGCTTCTAGTCGTCATCCAGTATCCTCCGCGTGCGTTCCGCGATCATCCTTTGTCTCGCCGCGGACGCCCCCGTATTTGTGACGCTGCCGAACGCGTACCGGTCTCGGATTGGCTGTTTCGCGGTTTCGTGGTGTCCGACCGGTCGATTCGCCGGCGCTTCCCGCCGGGGCGGCGGCGAATCCGACTCGCTCGACGTCGACTCACGTTTGCTCATAGCAGTCGTGGTCTTGACCTGGAACGCCTCCCTCGCGCCTCTCGAAGGCCGCGTCAAAGGCGGTCGCGTCTCCGCCGCGGCGAGCCTCTCGGGGGTTCCCAACCGTTTTTCCACCGAGTTCCGGGGCGTGGTTTTTTTTACACGTTCGGGACTGTTAGGAAGCTCCGTGATTGTCACTCCAGGGTTGCGGAGTGGCTGATTGCTAGTGTCATTTCCAGCACGTGTCCCCCGGTGACTCGTACCCTCCCTGGTCAGAAACGCGGTGGCGACGGCCAAGGCGAGAAGCGTTCGCCCCGCTACGCCCGTCGCTGACCACGCGAACAGGAGCCCCGCGAGCTGCACTTTTCGGTCGGTGAGCAGGTACGAGAATCGAATGCGCAAATCGTCCACGCTCACCCGGGCCGCGTCTCCCATTGACGGCCCGATACGCACCAGCACGGGGGGTACCAAAAAGCTGGTCAACCAAGCCATCAACAACGTCCGCTCCCACCCGAACGTCCACACCCTCGCGACGTTTGACATCAACCACACCGCAGAACACGCCTTCAGTGTCGAAGGCGGGTGTTCCCAAGTGAACGTGCGTTCCAATGTGATGAAGAACTCCGCCGCGAGCGGTGCCCTCGCAGCCGCGCTCGCGGCGATCCACCCGCCAAACTTAGCCGCGAACCTGCGCGCGTCTTGCTCGCGCCGCCGCCGTCGTGCGTCGTCGCTCGTTAAGAAAGTTTGATGCATTGATTCGTTTTCGTTACCAACGCCTCCATCGCCGGCCTGCTTCACATGCCCCCCCATCATCACCCGTAGCCCCCTCCCTGTTCTCCACACCAAGCTCCCCGCTAGGGCGAATATGAACAAGGAACACGCCACCGTCCAGAACGGAAGGGGCATGGTCCGCAAACTCTGCACGCACAGCTGCACGTACAACCCGCCGAAAAACACGCGCGCGGTTTTCCCGCGGGCGCGCCAGGTCACGAGCTCCGCGAAGTGCGCGACGGCGCCGTGTCTCGGCGCAATCTCGGAGGCGTATCGGTCATCCCTGTCGTACTCTGCGTTCTCGTTTTGCGTGTCCCGGAGCGTGTCCACCAGGTCCGCGGCGCTGTCCCCCCTGCGTTTCCCGCGAGGGGAAGTCAAGGGGGATGATAAACTGGTGCCCCTGGTCGCCATGGCGCCGTGCGGTGATATTCGAGGGTCACTTGATTTGTCCCCGAGGGCGTATCGCGTTTGAACGGGATACACGGTGGTGGCCATGGCCTCTTCCAGCGCCGCGGCGCGCGCTTCCGCCAAGCGCGCGCGTTCGTTCGCCGCGCCTAGTTTCCATCTCGCGGAGACCGCGGCTTTTTCCGCGAACTCGCGCGCGGACGCCAAACTCACCTCAAGCATCGCAACCTGCTCCGCAGCGCGCTGAGCCTCGAGCTCCATCTGCCTCATGCGCTCGCGCTCGCGCGAGGCGAGCACGGCGCTCATGGTGCGAGGTCGTACTGGCCAGGAGGAGGGGTCTCTAACGTCTAAAACACGAATTCGGTTGCCCAAATTGCGGATTCGGCCAAATCTGGCCGAATTCCCGATGATGAATGCGCGTGAGATGAGGGTCCACGGAGCGGTGCTTTGTTTCGAGCTCGACACTAACTTAACTACTGCAATACGATATACAAACAAGGCGCACAAGCTGCTCTTCAAACAGCCCCCGCAATTTCTCCCTCGTTTTTAGGAACTAAAGGTTGGCGCTCGCAAACCTCCGCCGCGCTCGCCGCGGCTTTCCGTTTCGCCGCCGCCGCCAGCGCAGCCGCCGCGAGCGCCGCGATTCCAACCGCCGCCGCCGCCGTTTCGAAACCGAAACCGCGTCCAACCCCACGCCGCTCCACCACCCGCCCGTGCCCCAAGTCTGCTAGCCTGGGCGACATTGCGTGCAGCCGAAGCAGCTGCGCCTTCGCCGTCCGCGCCTTGGCTTGCCGAAGCGCCAGCCGCGCGTCGTTCGTAGACTGCTCCACCAAGGTTTCGTCAAATTTGGCAATCCCGCCCAGCCCGCTCTTTTCGCCTTTCTTCGCGCTCGGGTCGTCGCGCTCGAACTTGGGGGGCGTGTCCCTCATGAATACGGAAGCATCCAGGGTGCTGTCGATTTCGCCTTTGAAAACCTGAAAAGTTTTCAATCCCTCGCCACCCACCAGCGCCAAATCCAGCGCGGCGAGGTCAGAGGGTTTCGGTTTCGAATCCGCCGCCCGCACCACGGCGCGCGCGTTTGCTTTTCTTGACACAGCCTCGTCCACCGATTTTGTGGCCAGGGCGTGGCGAGTAACAAGAGCCGAGGCGGAATCGGAAACAGGCAACGTATACGCGAAGAACGCATCTACCCTGGCGAAGGACGCGGTGGTGTGGAATTGTTCCGGCTCCATTTGATACGAATCGTGCCCACCGAGAGTAGCACCAAACGAAGCGTCGCTGGAAAGCCCGGGCTTTCCGATGAGCGCGTTGACCGTGGCAAAGGCGCCGACCCTTGTTGGGCGCGCTTTTTCAACCGCCGCGCGCGCTCTCGGCAAATCGCTCCCGAGATCCAAAAGCACCAACACGGTTTGCCCCAGGTTGGGTGGCGTGCGGTGAGACGGCGATTCCACACGAGACGCTTTGTGAGACGCTTTGTGAGACGACTCTTCGCGCGATGCTTGAGACTCCTTATGCGACTCCTCGTGAGACTCCTCGTGATGCGACCGTCCGAGCGCCGCTTCTTTGTTGTACGGAACGACGCCGGCGCCAAAGGACTCGGGGTGTCCCAGTTTCCCTGTGCCGTCGAACCGGCAGCTCGCGGCGGTCTGGGGAACCCCCAAGTCAACCGCGATGGCGCGGCACGCGAGGTCCAAGGAAACGATCCCGGTGTTTAAGAGATCGGCCCCTAACCCCAGCGACGCGGCCGGGCCGTCAACACGCAGTGGGAACCCGGGAACGGTCAATGACGCGACGACTTGGTACGAAGCGCCGACGTATTTCGCGAGTTGCGGTTTTTCGTCCGAATCTGAGGTATCTTCCTTTCTTCCGTTTTCCGATTTGTGATTCGTCGCGCCGTGGTGCTCGTTGACCCCCCGGACCGCGTCTACCAGGGACTGTGTTAGACCATTCGCCAACACGTGCGGGTCTTTACCGCCCAGCAAAGGGACCTGGACGGTGGTCCAGATTTCGCGGGAAGTTTCGGAGTGGCGTTTCGACTTTTTCGACTTTTTCGACGTATTCGCCTTCGCGCGTCCGAGCGACGCCACCGGGCGCGTATGGGCAATTAGTCCGGTATTCGATTTGTCCGTATCATCCCCATCCTCCTCCCCCGGCCTTTGGTCGATGAACACCTCCCTTACCTCGACTTCACCCCCCAGGGTGTTGGAAAGCGCGTGCATCGCGGCATCGCCAACAAGCGCCGCCCGGACGCTCGTCGCGACTTGCTGCGACGTCGTCCACACGCCCAGCGTGAGCGTCGCGCGCGACTTGCGGTTTTCAAGGGTCACCCGTTTCTTTTGTCCCTCGCCGCCCACCACTGCGGTCGCGATGGGAAACGCACTCGCAACACTCATAACATCGAGCATGCGACGGTCGGGAATCCCGGAGGTTTGGAATACCAATCGCTTTTGCGTTCGCGCGCCGTCCGCTTCTTCGGCGGGCTCAATGTCTTCAACGTCTTCGACGTGGCACCGCGAAAGATCCGCGTCCGCGCCCAGGTCAAACGCGACGGCGTCGCACAGCGCGTCGATTTCGAGTAGGTCGTCCCACTCGACCCCCGCGATGTCCACAAACCCTGTGAACTGAAACGAAAGGGAAACCAGCTCCACGTCGTTGTTTTCGTTGATGAACCCGTTTTTGAACACGGCGGAGTTTGTTTCCGAATCCACCGCGTCGGCGAAGGCGCGAACCACCGCGTTTTGTTTCAGGGACAAAGGTTGGTCCTCCAGCGTGTCACCGGCGCTAGAAACCGCGTCGGTGGGCGCCGCGAACGTCACGATCACTTCGCGAAGCGCGCCCATGGGGGCGACGAACGGGACGGGCGGGTTGGGGGGCGCCGTCGGCGCGTTCGGCGCGGGCGGCGGTGTCGCCTCCTGGCCGGGCTTGACCCACATGTCAAGTGGCGCGTCTTGGTCGCCGAACGGGACAAATCTGGGCGCCATTTTGAACACGACGTCGCGAATGGAAATCTCCGGGACTCGCAACACGTTCGCGGCGAACTCACTCGCTTCCTGCGACGCAAACGCGCCAATCACGAAATTGGCCTCGCCGCGGTCCCCTCCAACGTCCACCGCGTACGTCAGAAAGGCGTGGTGGTCCTGGTAAAGCAACGCGGGTGCGTCCGCGCCGCACATCGCGGCGACGGTTTGGAAGTGAAGCTCGTGGGTTCTTTTCTCCGGCGATATCTTCGCGACCAGCCCGGCGAACCTCGACTCGCTGGTCAAGCCGTGCACCGCGAACGCGATTGCGGTCCAGTTGGTGTTACCGCCGTGCGCGTCAACGGCGTGGCCCGCGGGGACGGCCGCGGTGCCGTTGCTAAAGCAGTCGATAGCGTCGTCTGGAACGACCAAGTCAGCCGCGATCGCGGCGCAAACGCCCTCCACGCCAACCGCGCGCAACGCGTGCGCGGGCATCGCCAGCGCGGCGAGCGTGACGAACCGCGAACGCACAAACGCGACGTGACCTGCAGTGACGTGCGTGGCGTGGTGAACACCGGCGATCTGCACCACCGCGGGGAACAAACGGTCGTGCAGGGAGAGATACGAGTCGTGCCCGGTGTGGTTCACGGGGACGTACGGAACCTGAAACGTCGCCCAGACGTCGCGCTCGGAAAGGTCGACGACGGGCGCGTCCTGGGGCATGTCGTGGGGCATGTCGTACGTCTCGGTTGCGTCACCGCCAATCGTGTGAACGACTTCGTCGTGGAAATCGTGGACGATTGGACGGAACGCGGGTTCGTGGCGTTCGAACGTGGGGTCCGAAAACGGATGGTCAGTGGCGGGGCGGGGCGGCGCCGCGCCGGGCGCCGTGGTGGGCGCCTCGCCCGGCGCCATGCCAGGCGCCATACCAGGAGCCATGCCGTGGTACATGTCATGGGCCATGTCGTTGGGCATGTCGTGTGTCGATTCGTGGGACATGTCATTTGGCGTGTCGTGGGGCATGTCATTGTCCAAGCCACGTCCCGCGTCCTCGGCCGCGTCGCGAACCATCTCGTCTCGCGCGTACCCCATCGCCGCCGTTTCGTCGTTCCAAATCTGCTCCGTCTTTCGCTCGGTGAGTCGCGCCAGCACGTGCGTTTTTGTTTGGTTGCCTCGGTCGGTGAACGCGGCCGGGGGGTCCTTTTTTATCTTCACGTCACGCAACAAGGACCGGCCCCCCATCGCGTCCGAGAGGTACCGCTGCGCCTCCGGGTCCCGGAAACGGTCCATCACAGCGTCTCGCGTGTCGGCGTCGTTCACGGCCACGGCGTAGGTGAGCCTGGCGTGGTGCCGTGCGAACTGCAAAACGGGGGTCGCGCCGCCCGTCATCGCCTTGACGGTCCCGAACTCCGCGCCGGATGAGTACTGGGACAAATCCACGCGAGACACGACATCCACAAAGTCGTGAAGGTCCGTCACGCCGGTGACGATGAAAACAACAACCTCGCCCGCCACTCCCGGCTTGCGCTCGTCGGGAAGCGCGCTCGGGGTGAACGTCCAGTCGCCCGTTTGCGGGACGTTCGGGTCCCACACCGCACCGGCGTCCCCGAGCTTCGCAGTTTCAGGGTTTATTAATTCGATGTCCAGCGCCAGTTCGCCGCCGGAAAGCAGGTTTTCGTACGAGCGCTCTTCGTACGAAAGCTCCCACGGTTCCGTTTCCTTCCGGGTCTCCGCGGTATCGCCGGGGGCATCGCCGGTAACGCGTTCCGTTTCCGGGTTCTCGGTAGGAACCGCGGGCTCGTCGTGCTGCGCGTGCACCTCATCCACCGAAACGGTGGCAACCACGGAGGGTTCCACCAAAGACGCGTCCGCCTTTTCCTGCGCCAGCGCCTTCACGTCAAGCGCGCGCGCGTACGCCGCCGTCTCGTCAACCTCCTCTTTTTCAGGCGCGACACGCGGGGGGGGCGTCACCGTGCCGTTGCGGTAGCAGTGCACCATGTCTCTTTCAACCTGCAAATCGAGGGCGATGGCCTTGCACACCAAGTCAACGTTCACCAGCGCGGTTTCGCCAACCCGGGTGCCGTCGGCGGGGTGGGGAAGGATGACGCCGCCGATCAGCACGAAGTGCGACCTGACGAGGGCGAAGTCATTTTCCGTAACCCCGGTGCCCCCCCACGCCGCGATCGCGACGAGCTCGGGAAGCAGGTGGTCGCGGACGTCCATGTTCCCCGAGTTCGTGGGGACCTGCGCGGTGACCCACACGGCCAAGTCGTCAGCCGGCGCGAGTGTCGCTGTGCCGGTAACCGTCTCCGCCGAGTCCCCGTTTTCGCCAAGCGCGCCGTTCCTCGAATCAAGCACCTCCACCTCCAGGTTCGCGTCTTCCCACTTGTGCGCCGCTTGCCACGTCCGGGCAGGCTTGATCGCGTGGAGCTGCGCGACTAAATCCAAAGCCCTCGCCTCAGCGTCCTCCGCGCGCGTCGCCGCGGCGTTCGCTTTCGTTTCTGCCGCCGCGACGCTCTTTTCAGCCGCCGCGACGCGCGCGGCCACTTCCGTGTCCCGTTTCTGTGTCTCAGAACGCGCTTTCTGGTCAAGAGCCTCTTCCCTTTCCTTGTTTTTCTTTTGGCCGAGCTTCACCCCGACCGCGACGCCCTCGGCGTTGGCGCTCACGGTCGCGTCTCGCACCTCCCTGGCGTGCGTTGCTTGAAACTCAACGAGCCGCGCGTGCGTTTCTTTCTCCTTCGCGCGGGCCTTCTCCGCAGCTGCGGTCGCCAAATCCAGCCTCGCGCGAATCGCCTTGGTCTCGGCGTTTTGTGTAGACTCGGCGACAGTGACGGCGACCTCCGCGGGTATTTTTTTGGCGTCCTCCGCGGGTTGTTGCTCCGCAATCTTCGCGGGGTTCTGTGCCGCAATCTTCGGTTGCTCCGCCGGCGCTGGTTTCGCCTGCGCATCTTTTGATTTCGCCCGCGCGACTTCCACGGGTTCCTCCTTTGTCACCACAAACGACTCCGTCGCAGCGGCCGCGACCTCATCCACCATGGCGTCGACTTCGTTTTGAATCTGTTTCGCCTGGGCGAGCGCGGGTTTCGCCGCCCACGCGTACGCCTCGGCGTCTTGTTTCGTTTGGGGCGGCTCGTTTTTTGAGGAAAGGTTTAGCGGCGTTTTTTTCGGAATCTCATGCCGGCCCTCGGAAGCGGTCGCGGTGGTGCCCTCCTCTTCGGTCTTCGCCTGGGTCTTCGTGGATGTCACATCGGCCTCGCCGGCGCTATCAATCGTCGTTCTCTGTGAAGGCTTCCGTGCCAGCGGCTGCGCAGCCGCGGGCGTGGCCTGCGTCTTGTCGCGCTTCTCGCTCGTCTCGCCGATCTCATCAGCGGTGTGGGCTTCGATTCGCTCGCGCACGCGCTCCGCCTTGGCCGCGGCCGCGCGCTCGCGCTCGCGGGCGCGGACGCGCTCGTCATGCTGCGCCGACGTTCTGACACCACCGCCACTCGCGGCGCCCAACGCAACGACCTCATCGCTCACGACGGCGGTGGCACTCGCGGGCGTCGCCCCGGTAATCGCCAACACGCCGACCAGCAAAACCACCACCGCGGCTCGCCAACCCGGAGGGCGTGACCCACCGCGCGTCGCAATTCGACGCGCCATCGGGGCCGTCGCGACGAGCCGATAAACACACGCGACGTATCAACGCCACCCGGCGAGGAGCACGCGCGTGGTGTGTTGTGAGGAGTGCGCGGCTTCAAGCCACGAGATGAGTTCGGGTGGTCGGGATAGAGGGAAACACCCCTCGATTCTTCCCAGACGATTTGCCCATACATGCGAACATGCCTCGAGACAAGCTTTTTGGGACACCCCTCTTTTGCACATGCACCACTTGCCCCTAAAAGTCGAATCCGAGAGAAAGGGACAAAGTGACGCGCGCCACGCGACGCCGACCACACGACCTACCCCGACCGCGATGTCCTCCAACGCGACACATGGTACCGATACTCCCTCGGAAGGCGATACCGTGACACACGTGGAGCGCGCGTTGAGCGAGATGCTCTTGAAGGGAGCTGACTGCGCGAAGTGCGGTGCTGTGAGATCCACGGATGGTTCCAAGTTGAAGAAGTGCGCGTGCAAGCTGGTGTGTTACTGTGGCAAGGAGTGCCAACGTGGGGACTGGGCCGACCACAAAGCGCATTACAATAAGGCCCGAGCGACCGCGCAACAGGCCGACGCGCAAGAGGCCTTACCAGGCCTCCCCAACCACCTCGTCGTCACTCACATTCTCAGATCTGAGTATTTCGACGATCCCGCCGATCTCGCACGGCTCCCAGCGGTGAGCGGCGCGATGCGTGACGCGGTGGTAGGAACGGGGCTTCGGTTTGAGGAACGTGATGAAGATAGTGCCGCGGACGTTGGATGTTTAAGCACGGTGCAGCGCCTGCAACGGGGAGGTCGCCTGTCGCGTCAAGAATACCTTTGTGAGGCAGCGGCGAGGGGTGGACATCTCGAAGAGTTGCAGGGGTTGCGCGCTGACGGCTGCCCGTGGGACGCAAACGCATGCTGGGCGGCGGCGTTGGGCGGGCATCTCGAGGTGCTGCAGTGGGCGCGTGCAAACTATTGCCCTTGGGATAGGTTAACGTGCTCAAAAGCGGCGGTGGGCGGGCACCTTGGCGTGCTGCAGTGGGCGCGCGCGAACGGCTGCCCGTGGGACGAGAATACGTGCGGGGCGGCGGCGGCCAACGGGCACCTTGGCGTGCTTCAGTGGGCGACCGCGAATGGGTGCCCTTGTGATTGGCGTGCGATCAAACAACTTGCGACGAAGAGAAACCACCCGGATGTGCTGGCCTGGATGAACACGAAGATGGATGAACTTGGAGGGGACGGTGGGGCGACTTGCACGAAAAGAGGGGTGGCGCGTGCCGGGTGAAAGGAACACACCGCCCCCGACGGGTACGTGTACTACTACAACGCCGGCTCCGGGGTGAGCCAGTGGGAGCGGCCCATGGTGATGGACTTCCACATGACCCAGAACTAATTGCAGTACCCGTTCGGCTACGGATAGGCATACGCGATAGCTAGCTTCGTTAAAACATCACAGATGTTCGTCCCGGATTACCTTAAAGGTGTACCTTTGACGCGCGGCGTTCGATTTTGTCACAATCTTCGCAACTCTTCCTTCCCCGCGTGCACCTCTCTACACCTCTCCAGCCTCCCCTTGTTCCTCTCGACCACCCGTTGCGTCACCCCCCGGCGCTCCCTCGCGCTCATGGTTTGCCAATTCGTGATGCGACGCATCGTGCAGTCTTCGTTGACGATGATTGGACCCAACTCATCCAGCGCCACTTTTTCCCCGAACACGATTTTCCGCGTCCCCGAGGCTTCGCTCGACACCCCCCCGGCATCGCCCTCCAACGCCGGAATATCAGCGTGCGCCGTTTCTGACGTCCCCATCTCTTCCACCGCGATGACGCCACCTAAAACCGACGCCACCACCATCAGCGCCAGCGCCAGCGCCTGCGACGCTGTTCGGCGCCGCATCGAAGTGCCGCAATCTTTTGCAAGAGCCCGGCAATAATCAATCATCTAAAAACAAGCGTCCAGCTCGAAGTCGCGACAGACACCCTCTGCGCGGCCGTGCGCGTCACACCGCGGTCGGTACCTTCGTCGAGCGCGTGTTAGTGTGGAACCCGCGCCGAAGAAGACGTTCCCGCGTGCTGCTTTGTTACGTAAGCGGAGAGAGGCAGCGGGGTGACTGGTGAGTCCGGTAATCCTTTTCGTTCGTGCTTCCTCCTAAACACCACGCGTAAAGATGGCCGCGAACGACTCCGCCGGTTCAGTTCCCGAAGACCACGAGGCGCCGGTTGGCGAGCCTTCTCAGGAAGACAAGCTTCTCGAGGAGATGTCTGTTTACGAGACGCGTTGGGGAAAACAGAAACGCGTGGCTGAGGAACGACGACGACGTTTGCTTTGGAAAGTCCCCGTGAATGAAAACGACGTCGCGACAATCGCGAGCGAGTGCGAGTTGGATTTACGCGCGGCGGAGCTTAAGCTGCGGGAACACGGAGGGGACGTGGAGAGCGTGTTACGGGCGTACATTTTACGTGAAGTGGAGGCTTTGAAGAAACTACACCCGGACGATGTGGAAAACGTGGAACTGGGATTGACGCGGAAAGACGTGATTAGCCCGACCAAGAGTTGCTTTGAGTCGAGTTGAGAGTAGATGTCAAATCATCCTTCAAAAGTGTCCTCAATACCTTTGCTCAACACCTCCCCGTACCCTCTCACTTCCCTCGCTTCCCCCCGCCCGAAATCGACTTCTTCTTGTACTGCGGAGGCTCGTTGTCCTCCGGGTCGTGCGTGTACTCGGTGTCGTAGTACTCGTTGGGCGGCGCGGTTAGTTTTTCGATTCGTTGTTGCCCCACCCCGCCGCCGTCGCGGCACAGGCAGAACCAGAACGTGTCCGCGTTGGATTTGCCGTTCTCGTAGTTCCCGCGTCTGAATCGCTTCAGGAGGCAGATCTCCAAAATGCCATCCGCGATGATCCAAGTGCTCGCCTCGGCTTTGATCGGTCTGTAAAGCGCGCCGGCGAGTATCGTGACTCCCGCAACCTTCACGGAGAGAAAATCGGAACGCATCACCACGGCGACGTCGGCGGCGCGTTGCGCGTTTGGAGGTAACTTGACGAAAACCTCCACGAAGGTCTGGTTCTGCCTCCACTTCAACTGGCCGTGATCGGCGCCTAGGTTTGCGGGGACCACGATTTCGCCCCAAACAGGGTCACCCGACATACCCGCCGCGTCGTGCACGAACGAAGCGTCGCCGGCGCCGAGCGTTCGCGCGGTGGCGTCCGCATCCGCGGCGCGCAACTTCAAAATGCTCCGCTCCTCCGCCTCACGCATCTTCCTCATGTCCTCCGCGTCAAAGAGAGGCGGCTCAGGCTTCGGGTTCGCTCTGCCGTACATGGAAGGCATACCGACCACCTTGCGCTCCAAACGGTCGACCTCGTCTGTCGGGGTTGGTTTTGGATTTTGGATGCGGTTAGAAAAAGCAAAAACAAGACGAAAATATCGAACCGACGCGACGGGTGCCATCCCATCTGGATGAGTCTTGGTGCTCGTGAGGCGGAGTTGGCGCTAACGCACCGTCTTTCAGCACGGCCTGCTTTCCGTGTTTCCGCAGAAACCGCGCGAACTTGGGCTGCGTGCGTTCCACCTCGTCCGCGAAGTCGTTGCGGTGGCACCACTCCCGGTGAAACGGCCAGTACGCCTTTTGGCACTTGCGCGAACAGAAATGAGCGGCGTGGCATCGCGAACAGAGGGCCAGGTCATCGGTAGCGCCGCAGTTGTGACACTCGTTCTGGACGTGCGTCTCTTCCTGGAAGTGTGCCGCCATTGAGGGGGAAACACGAAGGAGTTTGTGTTTCGCGGGGGGCGGGGAGCACGGATGTGACCACCAGGACGCCGCGGCGACGCTGAGAGCAGGCGGTGGGAGGTGAAGGGGCACTCTTGCTCATTTTGGCAAACCTCGCTTTTGCCAAAAGCGGGGACGAATTTATCCACCAGACACTCCCCTTCCCCTCGTCCACCCATTCGGTCGCGCACCCCGCACGACCTCGCTCGCGCACGCACGCGCCCGACCACTTGTGTTACGCGAGAGATGCTCGCCCGACTCGCGCAGAGTCGCGCGGCGCCGGCCGCACGCGGTCCACGCGGCATCCGGGGAAATCGCGCCGCCGCTCGATTTTGCGCTCCGCCGAACCGGTCGCGCGGCTTGACGTGCGTCGCGGCCGCCTCCGGTTCCAATGAGATCCCCCCCGCCATGCCCTTGGTGACCGTGGTGGAACCGGAAACCAACCGCGAGCTGCTGTGCATGCTGCGACGGCGGTTCACGCTGGCCAACGGCGAGGAGCGGTGTTTGTGCCTTCCCCTGGACCACCCCATCGACGTGCTCCGCGGCGAGGGCCTTGACGAACACGAGGACTTGAGCGATATCGGGGACGAGGAGCTTTTACAGATCATCCCGGATATGGCCGCCGCGCTGGCTTTGAAAGGCATGTTACTGCAAAGAAGCGCGTTCTGCATGACGGTCAGGGGCGCGGTGCGGTTCAACGAAACCGACACCCTGGTGATGGACACCGGGGAGGATGAAGAGACGGAGGGGGTGGAGGTGGTGACGTTCCAAAGCGGGGCTAGCCGGTACCTCGTGTACGCCCCTATGAACCCTGTTTTACTGGTCACGAAGGAAAGCAAGGAGGACAAAAACAAACACGAAGTGATGTTCGACGAGGAGATGGACGACGACGCCCTGGAACAAAACTTAGCCGCGGTGGAAACGGAACTGAGGGACGAGGACGACGAACTGTTCGAAGACATGGGCTTGGATTTGTTCGAAGAGGAGGAGGAAAGGAACCAACCTGGCAGGGGCAAAGGACGGGGAGGGGGACGGGGCGCGGGCAGAGGCGGACGGGGCGGGGGGAGGGGGAAGGGAAGGGGGAAGAAGTGAGTGCAGAGTGTGCGGAGTGTAATTAGACGTCTTCGCTGCTTCGACATACTGTCCTCCCTGTATTTTGATAAATTAGATGTCATAACCGCTACTCCGACGCACTCCCGTATTCTCGCCATACTCCCGTCTTCCCATTCCCTAAACTCCACACCTCCCTTACCACCCCCTGAACTTCCGCATGGCCTGCCACATCGGCGGCGGCTTGCCTTGGTTTAGGGCGACGTTGAACTTGACGTGCCAGAACATGAGGTACGGGTGGATCGGGGCGGTGACCAGCGCGGCGACGAACAACCCGATGCAAAGGTACATCTTCCCCGGCGTGCCCAGCGGCGACGCCCGGAACTGTTCAGGCGCGCCCGCGTCCCTAAGGTTGACAAATAACTCCCGGTTTGTGCCTGCCGGGAATGCAGTCAGCGCATTCGTTTCAGAGCCCAAAAACGAGGTAGTCAACTTGGAAGTCGTGGACGTCGTGACCGCGACGGAGGTATCGTACACCCCAACCGCGTCCACCAGCCTCCACCCTCCCAACACCTCACCCGCCGCCGGCGTCGCCGCGACGCGGATCTCTATTCCCACCAGGATTGAAACGGCGCATTGCACGTCGTCCCCTCCCGCGCCCGCGTCCGCGCTATCGAAATCGCAAAAGCTTTCATATGCCGGTACGAATTTCGTGACCCCAAGCACGGCGAGCTCGATTTGCGCAACCGCGCTTCGCGAGGCGAACGCGGGGAACGAAACCAAATCCACGCCCGCGTCCGTTAGCACGGTGACGTTGTGTTTCGTGTCCGCGCACGACCCTTGCCACGGCCAGATGCCCATGTCGTACAGCGTGCCGTCGTAGCCTTGCCGCGTGCGCCAAGAAACCGACGTTTCGTGCTGTTTTTGAAGGTCGCACCGCACGCCGTGCACCAACACGCCTTTGCGCAAGCCGTGAAGTTTCGTGCGGTCGTCGGGAGGCCGGACATACCCGGTAAGCGGCACGCCGGCCGCGACGGAAGACACCGCAGTGTCCACGATGGCCTGGATGGATAAGGGCGGTACGTACCCCGTACCTGACCCGAAATTCGTGTCCGTCATGGGGTTGAAGACACCAGAAGCGGCGGTGGGTACGGATAAAACCCCCGCGCCCGCCGCGTTCACCACGGTGGTCACCAGGGGTAACCCTCCGCCCGCCGCGACGATATCAGCGAGGTGCACGTTCGTGGCCGCCCACGTCCCTGTCACCACGCGCACGGCGACCTTGCCCACATTCGTGCTTAGCGCCGCAGCCTGCTGAAGCGCAGCGGCGGTTTGCGAGCACATGTCAACAGGGGTGGCGCATTGTGTGGTGGCTAACGTGGTGAACGCCAAAACAGCCCACGCGTCCCACTGTTGTTGCGTCCAGACGCACGTCGCGCCCGTGCCGTCGGACGCGCACCCGAGCGTCGTGCTAGGGGCGTTCAAAACCGTGCCCGCGGTTTTCGTCCGCATCTCCTGAAGCTCTGTTAATCGTGTGCTCATCACCGCGGAAAGCGCTGCCGCGTCCGCGTACGCGTTCGGGACGCTCAGCACGCCGTCGTTTAGCAGTCCGACGTTTACCCCCCCCGCGCCGCGGCGAAACCCCCGGCCGTTTCCCACGGCCCAGATCCCGACGTCCGTCCCTAGGTTCAAAGCCCCCACCGTGGTTTCGTCACGGTGCGCTGGTTTACTCGAGAGGCAGGGTACGGTGACGGACCGCTGGCACGTCCCACTCGGCGGGAACGCCGCGAGCACGGTCACCCGGTCCTCAGAAACGACCACCACCTCGTCAAACACCTCCTCGTTGACCGTCAGGGCCAGGTACGATGGCCAATACGCGTTCCGGAAGTACCCGTGGAAGGACGTGCTCTGTCCAGCGGTGCTCCGGTAGTCCCAAACCATGGCCCGCGTATCCCTGTCCTCGAAAGACCCGTAACCAGCGTTTTCGAAACCAAGCACCACCGCGAACAGCACCACCAGCATCACGGGAAGCACCGCGAGCGCGCGTAAACGAACGTAGCCGTTCCCCACGGACGTCTCATCCAGGAACCGGTACGGGACCGCGCCGGTCAGGACGGGGCTGGACATCAAACCCTAAACCCTAAACCCTAAACGGGAACGGGACACGCAACAGAACCGTCGACGCACGCAAAGGCCCCGCGCGACGGCGTGTGGCGACCGACCTCGAGTCATCAACAACGTTGGGGAAAGCCGGCTTTCCTCAACGACTTTTTCGTCACTTCCCGCGGTTTTTGGCAAATTTATTTGGACACGTGTGGAAACACGACGACATTGTCTCCTTGGTCCTTGCACAAGTCCCACGCGCCGTGCCTTGGCAGTCACGCGATGGGCGCTCCGAAGACCAAGGTACGTCCACGAGTGCGGTATCGGCGTGTACGCGCGCGCGTCCAGCCGTTCCTCACGTCCACCACCGCCCCACTCCCCACGGCATCCCACCGCGACGAATCGTCGCCCTCGGCACGTCCAACACGTACTCACCTCCCCGACTCCCCGTTTCCTGCAGTGGTCCGTGGAGGAGGAAGACGCGCTGCGCGCTGGCGTGGAGAAGTACGGCTCGGGCAAGTGGCGCTTCATTCAGAAGGACGCGTACCTGTCAAGCGTGCTGCACCTGCGCAGCAACGTGGACTTGAAGGTACGGCAGACAGTCAGGCGATCGCCCCGAAGCGTGGAAGGGTCCATCGATCGGGGGATCCGACGAAATCACTTTTTTGTGCCAGTTGCATCTTCCCGCGCTTCCCAGTCTTTGAACCTTATACTCGTCCCTCACCACACCTCCCTAACCTCCCTCCGTGTCCTCTCCACACCACGCGTAGGACAAGTGGAGGAACATGTACCCCGGGGAGTACTCGCTGGGCAGGGCGGACTCGGTGCGTCTCCGAACGCGCTTTTTGTCGGTCCCCGCGGTCCCCGCGCGGGGCGACTCGTTTTCGCGTCCCTCAAAACGACCGCCGTCGGTTTCGTTTCCGTTTCCGTTTCCGTTTCCACGATTTCTCACCCGCGGCCCTCCCTCTCTCCCCACACCCCGCAGGAGTACGACTCCGAGGAGGAGCCTCCCGCGAAGCGCGCGCGCGCGCGCGCACCTGCTAAGCCCGCGAAGGCGCCCAAGCCCGCGAAGGCGTCGAGCGACGACGCCGAACGCGACGTTGAGGAGGAGACGACGGCGAAGCCGCGGAAAAAGGAAACCGACGCGAAGAAACCGAAGCAGAGCGGGGGCGGTAAGCCCGTGGCTGACGTTGCAGTAGTGAAACGCGGCCCGGGGCGACCGCCCGGGTCGAGTAAAACCAGCGACGGTAAGCCGACCAAGTTACAGCTCGCGAAAGAAAAGCTCGCAAAGCTGGCGGTGCGGGCGAAGAAGGAACGGGAAAAGGCGAAGGGCGTTTCTAAACCGCGGGGCCGGCCGGCGACGGGGCGGCCGGTGGGACGACCGGCGAAAGGCTTGTCTACGGAAAAGAAATCGGTGGGGCGTCAGGCGGGAGATACCGCCGCCAAGCGCCCGGTCGGGCGGCCGCCCGCGGCGGGCGGAACGAAGGATGCAGACAAGACGGCAGCGACGGCGAAGCGTAGGCGCGAAACAAAAGACGCGGATGCGCCCGCGAAGCGCCCGCGCGGCCGACCTCCGAAGGCGAAGGAGGATGTCAAGCGGATACAAGCGGGAACAGACGCGTCGCCGTCTGGGGATGGCGACGACGACGGAGATGTCTCGGAGAAGGAGAACGAGTCGGATGAGGAGGATGAGGCGGTTTCCGACGACGACGCGAGAACCCTGTCCGCGCGCGGATTGGAAGAACCGGTACGATCGGCCAACGTAACCGCCGCCTCCGCCAAGCCGCCGTTGCCCCCGGTTTTCATCGTGCGCGGCCAGTACCGGACCGCGGACGAGGTCACAAAAGATGCCGCGAAAGCGGTTCGCGAAGCCGAAGCCGCGGCAGCGGCGGCGGAGCGCGCCGCCGAGACGGCGGAGCGGCGCGAGCGCGAGGCGTGGGAAGCGGAGCGGCTGGCGAGCCGCCTTCTGGAGGAAGCGGAACGGCAGCGGCGCGAGGCGGACGAAGCCGAGGAGGACGCCGCGGGGGGGGGGGGGGGGGGGCGAGGCGAG